>ENA-OQHD01000204-OQHD01000204.1-human-gut-metagenome-genome-assembly--contig:-NODE-204-length-25022-cov-2.851536_pt1 | contig 25022 bp, 32 predicted proteins | sample MGYA00242560_ERZ504711 | MGnify/ENA primary metagenome ERZ504711 (study PRJEB26092, sample SAMD00036198) | human gut metagenome | host: Homo sapiens | study: EMG produced TPA metagenomics assembly of...
TACAGCAGCGAAATGTTCTGCCGCACCGCGCGGTGCTGGTCGTAATAGGCATGAAGGCTTTTTATCCTTCTGCTTCTGCGCGTAGGAGAGCTGATAATACTTTCCGACCGGAATTTTTCAGCACACCCTCCGTGTAATAGAGGCTGCAGTCGCTGTGGATGCCGCGGCAGAGCTGGTAATTCCGGCTTTTCTCCTCACTCTCCGAGAGCCACGATTTTTCCGTAATTGCGCTGAATGTACTGATACATCCGTGCCAGCGCTTTCTCATCGACGACAACGACCTTTTTGGTATCGCTTCCCGCTGCTTTTTTCTTTCTTCTCTTCCGCCTCTTTTGATGTGAAATTTGTCATATCAAGCGAAACTCGCTCCAGATATGTCTCGAGCCCGTCCTCATACAGCTCTTCCGAAAGGAAATCCTTCCAGGAATACTCGGTGAGCTCCTCGATCGTTACCGCAAGAACCGAGGCAAGATCACCGTGCTTTTTCACAAATGCGGGATCGACGACCTTATTGTACAGCTCGTCCGTCACCCGGATCAGTTCCATTGTATCCGCTGTTTCGGATGCGTGCTTCAGCAGTTTCATCCACTCCCGCGTTTTTCCCGAGTATGAAGGGCATTTTCCCCTCGTCCTCCTCTCTTCTTCCGCGCAGATACTCCAGTTTCAGGCGGCCTGTCTCAATTTTGGGATAAAGATTCAAACGAGTGGTCCAGTATTTCCTCCGCTGCTCTCCTTCGAAAGCCCTTGACACCGGGGCGCTCGCTTTCGAGCCGCTTCGATACGGCCTCCTCCGTCACCAGCTGGGCGAGCATCATCAGTTCTCCCTCCGCTGCGCCGCTGTAAACCTTCTTCACCAGATACAGGCTGTAGGCTTCCCGATCAAAGTAACACGAAAAGGCGCCCTGGCGGATTGTGTCGTACAGTACCGTATCCGGCTCCTTCGCATACCGCTCCACATCCGGTTTCAGCTTCAGCGTGTAGTCGCCGCTGACAGTCCAGACGAGATTGCGGATCCGGCTTTCCAGCTCCATCTCATGCGTTTTTCAATGTTTCCTCTGTCACCATACGTATTTCCTCTAAAAAAGTATCCTGCGGCGTCCACTCTTCCGGAATCCGCGTGCGCACGACATCCCGCACGATCTCTTTTCAAACAGGTCAAAGCATTTATTGACAATGCCGATCTGCACCGCAAGATACGGGGACAGCCCCTGGCGCATCGTGCCGATCGCTCCGAACAGACCGCGGAGGTCGAGCGCGCGCGTGGTGATTTCCGCCTGTTTTGCCTTTTTCTGCAGATCGAGGTAAAGGCCGGCCAGCGCTTCGCGTGCCGCCGGTTTCAGATCCGGGAATTTTGACTGCATCAAATAAAACAGTGTCTCTTCTGTAAGCGGCGGCATGTCAATCACCAGAAAGCGGGACACCAGCGCTTCATTCAGCTCCTCGTTCCCGCATAGCCGTAATTCATCGTTCCGATCATCCGCGCCGCCGGGTGAAGCGGAATTTTATCGTAGCCCGGCACATCGATGATGCGGCGGTAGTCGAGCGCGGCGTGAAGAACACTGACCGCATCGATTTTTCGCCATGTTGATCTCATCGAGAATACCAAAACCGCCTTCCTCTGCACAGCGGTAAATGCTGCCTTTCCGGAGTGTGACCTCCTGGTTCTGGAACGTATCTGTTCCGATCAGCTCGGCGCTTCCTGTGTTTACATGGAAGGAAACGTTGTACGTCGGTCTTCCGAAAACATACGCCAGTGTCTCTGCCAGCACGTTTTTTCCCCGTTGCCTTCTCGCCGGTCAGCAGCAGATTTTCGCCCTGCAGCAGCGCGGCAATTGCCATCTCCAGAATCTCTTTTCCGAAAAACGGGATTTCCGGCGTGCTCATGCGGTTCTCTAAGCCCTCCGCCACCGGATAGCTCTCGCGGAATTTCCGCACACTCTCAATTAACGCCCCGCTTACGCCCTGTTCCTGTAAAAATGAATCGTTCATCTTCTATTTTTTAATCCTCTCTGTCGTTAAAATATCGCTTTGCTTCTCTATAGTATACGGGATCCGGCCGCTTTCTGCAAGGTCGGACTTTGGCTCACTGCCCGCACAAAAAGACACCGGAAAACAGGTTTTCGTCCCATTTTCCGGTGTCTTGCTTCTATTTTATCTTCGATTCATCGATCGCATTATCCGCGGATTCCGAAAAGAATCTCCTCTGTGGAAGCTTTTGCCTCCTCGTCCAGGTTCTCTTTCTTATAGTTCTCATATCTCTGTTTGTGATGCGGATTCTCTGCCCACAGCTCGTCTGCGGCTTTTTTGCCACTCAGCAGCATACAGATCACATTTTCCGCACAGATGCTCTGCGCTCTCCGGAGACTGCAGGTCGGTTGACTTCGCGCCGGTCTTCTCTACCATCTCACGCAGCAGTTCCGGATTTTCGAGCATCGGACATGGACGCAGGTGGTTGCGGTTGAACGGCTGTCCATCGCGGTATGCCTGGAACAGCGGCTGCTGCAGTGCTTCGATCAGGGAAACTTCGTTGATGTTGGCGCCGGAGTAATGGATGAAAAACACACGGCTCCACATCGCCGTTTGCATTGATATGGCAGTAGTTTCTTCCTCCTGCGATACAGCCTCCGACAAACTCACCGTCGTTCTGGAAGTCCATAACAAAGATCTGTTTGTCACTCTTATCGGAACGGATCTCACGCAGTCTGTGATAGATATATTTTCTCTGCTCAACCGTCGGCATCAGCTCCGGTGCAGCGTCCATGCCGACCGGCATGAAGTGGAAATACCAGCTGTAACGGCATCCGTGCTCGATCAAAAGATCCAGGAACTCGTCACTTGTAACGGTCTCGAGGTTTGCTCTTGTGTAGCAGATGGAAGTACCAAAAAAGCAGACCGTGCTTTTTTCATCAGATCCATGGCTGCCAGAACTTTATCGAAAATACCCTCGCCGCGGCGTCCGTCGTTGACCTCCTCGAAGCCTTCCAGAGACAGGGAGAAGGAGATATTGCCGAGCTTCTGAACCGCCTCACAGAACTCCTCGTCGATCAGGGTTCCATTGGTGAAGCAGTGGAATTCACAGTCATGATGCTCTTCTGCCAGACGCAGGATGTCATTTTTTGCGCACAAGCGGTTCACCGCCGGTGAACATGTAGAAGTAGGTTCCCAGCTCTTTTCCCTGGCTTATGATATCAGAAAGTTTCTCATAGGAAAGATTCAGCTTGTGGCCGTATTCTGCTGCCCAGCATCCGGTGCAGTGCAGGTTACAGGCACTTGTCGGGTCCATCAGCATCGTCCATGGGATGTTGCAGTTGTATTTTTCACGGTTCATACGGATCTGTTTCGTTCCGACGAAAGCTGCCTGGAATCCCAGGTTCAAAGCAGTCATTTTGATCACCTGCGGATCCAGCTCGTCCAGTCCGCGGTTGACATACTGTACCCATTTGTTGTCCGGATTCTGCAGCATGGTGCGGATATTGTCGAACGTTTTCTCCGCAAACATATTTCCGGTAAATTTCTGTACAAAATCCGTCAGATTCAGCAGTGCTTTTGTTCTGTCATCTCCGTGGTTCACATATTTTAAAAACACCATCGATCGCAGCGCCTGCAGCGGCTCTTTCTACTTTCATTTTTGCATCCATTGTTCACGATCTCCTTTGTAATAGTTTAATATTTTCGCCCGGAATTGATCTGGTTTTGAATACCACATCCTGGCTTTTTCTCATTATATTCTCCATATTTGGAAAATACAACCCAAAATTCCCTCGTTTTGGACATATCAAAAAAATGTGTCCCACGCGGGAACACTTTTTCCTGTTTTTCTCTTTCTGTTATGTTTCACATTGCATTTTCGGATTCACACAGGGCATTTCCTAATTTTCGATCAGAACCGCACGGATCGGGCCGCCGTATTGGTGTTTCTTTTGGATCGGCGCAGCCACGAGAAAATAATGACCAGAGGTCACTTTCTCCAGATTCAGATTTTCAACAATCACCGTGCCATTTTTTCAGTAACTGCTGATGAACATCATTCCCTGATGTCTCATTTCCGACGGTTTCCTGCTCCACACCGAGCAGCACCAGATTTTTTCTCTGCCAGGTAATCTGCCCCATCGCGTGTAATCTGCGCATCGCCGCGGATCAGGAGACGTTCACAGTCTTCTTCCATGACCTCCTCGAGCACTTCTCTTGTCACTTTTCCCTCAAGCTCCGCCACCTGACAGATGCCAAGTGACCGGTCGAGCGTCGTCTGCGCCGTTCCTTCCTCCGTCATCAGATGACGCGGCGCGTCCATTGCGGAAAACTGCTCTCCGGAAATGTCATATAATTTCATATTTTCCTATCCTCAAACCGGGAAACTCCCGTCTTTCTTTTTTCCAATATTTGCCGATACTGCCAGATTCTGCCGGCAGCCAAACCTTGTTTAGTATAGCCTATTTTCGGACGCTTTACAAGGCTCATTTCTGCAAAAATTCTGACTTTTATACAGCAATCCTGTCTGCAATAAACAATTTGTCATTTTCACTCCCCTGATGTATAACAGAAATATCCAAACGGTTACGCTATCTTTCAAAAGGGAGGGAAATCTTATGAAACTCCGGCTAAGCCCGTGGATCTGCGCCACGGCTTCGCCGGAGATTTTTTACACTCTTCTGGTTTACGGAATCAGACGGTGAATGTCTCTTGGAAACAGGGATGCGTTCCGCACATTTTCAAATCCGAGAAGCCGTGCCGTAAACCGCTCCAGCCCAAGACCGAGGCCGCCGTGCGGGGGCATGCCACAGCGGTGCATCATTAGATAGCTCTCAAACGCTTCAACATGCATGCCGCGGCTTTCGAGCTTTTCCACCTGCTCCCGGTAATTGTGGATGCGCTGGCCGCCGGTCGTCACCTCAAGGCCGCGGAACAGAAGGTCAAAGCTTTCCGTCTCTGCCGGATTTTCTCTGCTGTCCATCGCGTAGAACGGGCGCTTGGCGCTTGGATAATGTGTCACAAATACGAAGTCACTGCCTGTCGTTTTCTTCACGTATTCGCACAGCAGTTTTTCCTCCTCCGGTTCAAAGTCCAGTTTCTCCGAAAAGGCTCTTTTGTATACGCGGCTCACCAGCTCTTTCGCCTCGGAAAAACGGATTCTCGGAATCTCCGTGATCACCGGCACCTCTGCTTTTAAAAGCGAAAGCTCCGCTCCGCATGTCTCCTGCAGCCGTCCAAATGTGTACCGCAGCATTTCCTGCTCCATCGCCATGATGTCCTCAAAATTCTCGATATAGCCCATCTCAAAGTCCACGCTTGTATATTCGTTCAGATGACGCGCCGTGTCGTGCTTCTCCGCCCGGAAGACCGGTGCGATCTCATAGACACGCTCGAAGACGCCGACCATCATCTGCTTGTAAAACTGCGGGCTCTGCGCCAGATATGCCCGTTCGCCGAAATACGACAGGGAGAAGATATTAGCTCCGCCCTCGGCTCCCGCTGCTACGAGCTTCGGTGTGTGGATTTCGGTGAAGTGCTGTCCATCCAGAAATTCGCGGAACGCCTGACAGATCCTGGCCTGAATCTGGAAAACCGCGCGCTCTTTTTCATTTCGCAGCGTGATAGGCCGGTAGTCCAGCAGGTTCTCGATGGAAGTGTTGACCCGCTTCTGGTTGATGACAACCGGCGGTACTTCTTCCGGCTCGGAGAGGATTTCCACGTCTAACAGATGCAGGTCATACCCGCTTCTGGAACGCTCTTCACGGATCACCTCCGCGGTAAACCGGACACACGCCTCTTCTTTTAATTCCTCCAATGCAAACCGTGCATACGCCGGCTCGTACACGCACTGTACCATCTGCCGTTTCGTCCGAAGCAGCACAAATGCAAATGAGCTCATTTTTCGGATTTTGTAAATGCTTCCATGTAGCCGCACGATTTCGCCGATGTGTGCTCCTAACTGCTCTGCTTCGAGTTCCTCTGTTTTTCTTACTTTTACGGTATTCATTTCTGTCTTCATAGTCTTTTCTGCCTTTCTGTTCTGATTTTTCTTTATCGCCGCAAAATCAGCAGAAAATCCATATGGACATAATCTGTATGTCCCATACGATCACAACCCTTCTCTGATGTAAATTTCAAGTCATTCCCGCATGGATAAAAAATGGCAAAGAAAAACCACACGGGGTATTTCTTTTTCTCCCGGTGTGGTTTCCCTTTGCCTTATCTTCCACACAGGTACAACACAATCAGCGCCTGTACCTGTGAAGTATAGTAGTCTTCACTCTGATACAAGCGCTATCAATCGTCGTCCCTGTGCATCTGTACGCTGTGCATCTCGTTCATCGTTGATAACCTCTGTTTCGTAGTTTTGTTGTATTATAATTCTGCGTTCCGGTTTTGTCAACCCTTATTTTCCGTAATCGATGATCACCACTTCCGCTTTCGTCCCGATCCGCATCGGCGGTCCCCAGAGACCCACGCCGGATGTGACGATGCTGTACATGTCTCCGACTTTCTTCATCCCGCAGGCATTCTCCCACATCAGGCCGGTAAGGATATTGCCTGGGAAGAGCTGTCCGTCGTGCGTATGGCCGCCAAGATCAAGGTCTGCGCCTGCCTCTGCCAGCTCGGTCAGCTCCGACGGCTGGTGGTCAATCACAAAAACTGGAAGCGACTGGTCCAGTCCGGTAAGCAGTTCGGACGGCGTGTCGCGTGTCTCCTGCGTTTTGCGGATCCGGTCGGGATCTTTTCGGCCCGCCAGATAAAAGGCATCATCGATACAGACCACATCATCCTCCAGCAGATGAATCTTCGCGCGGTCCAGAAACTCACCGAACCGGCGGTCGGCGATGCGCTCCTCCTTCGTCTCAAACGTAAAGCCCGCGAGAATCTTCTCATCGAGATCGTGGTTGCCGTAGCAGGCGTACGTGCCGTACCGGCTCTTTAAGCCCGCCAGAAGATCCGCCACGCGGTCCGGCTCATAGATGGCATCGTACTCATTATCAAAAATATCCCCGGCAATCACAACGACATCCGGCTCCTCAGCATTAATTTTTTACCACCATCTCTTCCATCTGATGACTGCCGATGCTGTACCCCAGATGAAGATCTGCGACGAGAGCAATTTTCAGATGTGCATCCTTTTTCGATGGAACCTCATATCGTGTCGTGTAAATATGGACTGCATGCACCATTCCGTAGATGCACATTCCCGTCACAAAAAGGATCGCGCCAAGGCCGACCGCTTTCAATCCCATCGGAGAATACAGCCAAGTTTTCGTCAGTGCCGTATGCGCAAAAATGAAGCGCAGCAGCACCAGAATCGCGGTGAAGCCAAGAAAATACAGATACATGCCAAGCCAGCAGTTGCTGATGACCTTTAAAATCCGGTGAACGGGATCTCTTTTGATCAGAAAGCTCGTCAGCAGGGAAAGTGCAAAAAATGCATACAGCACCAAAATGACACCCAGCACGGCCGGATGGCGGAACAAAGGATGCACCTCCTTCATCCACCGCAGCAGCCAGTAGGCGGTAAATACATTTGCCAGTATGTAGACCGGCGCAAGAAATATTGCAAGCATACGTATGTTTCCTCTCTTTTTCGATTCAAATACAGGGCAGGAAAAAGCGTGCCGAACGAAACGTTTCCGGCACGCCTTTTTTGCCAGGCATTCATCAGAGATTTTTTCTCTATGATATCAAACAGCTCACGTCTCCGCTTCCGCCAGCGCCAGCCATTTGCAAGTTTGTTGTAGAAATAGAACGAATCCACAAGCACCATGTTCAGGCGGCCGATCCGGTCTTTCGTCGTTCCGTTATAATGTTCTCCGCCGCATTCGATCTGCGGGCACGTTTTTACGTAGGCGATCAGATCATCCTCACTTCTGATGGTATCCGGCAGCTCGGTGTACGCTTTTCCGATGCAGTTCAGCCGGTGCGCATCGCTTCCGCCAAAGCCGGGCTTATTGAATTTCTCCGCCAGCCGTTTCGCTTTTGCGTTCGTCTCCGCGCTCTCACACGCATTGAAAATTTCAACAAAATCGAACTGCGGGAGAAGCTGGGCAATCCGCTGCTGATACTTTTTCTTCCGTTCATTCGTGCTGATCATGCTCATAAATTTTTCGCCGTACGGATGCGCCGGTCCTAAAATTTCCGCCGTACGCATGGACGATCTTGACAAGGATCGATCCCGGCAGGCCGCGCAGCTCCAGAATTTTTAATTTTACGCCGAACGGCATAATCACAAGAATGTGGCCGCAGTCGCACGTATCGTACTCAACACCTTTTAATACCACAAAATCCTGGTGTGCTCTTCCCTTGATGGCATTCTTCCACTCGCGGTATCCGTCATAGGAATCGTGGTCGGATACCAACATTCCTCCAAATCCTTTTCGTTTCAGTGTTCGGATGTACTCCTCAATCATGACTTTTCCATCCATCGAACCCTCTTTTGTGTGGCAGTGCATATCAAATTTCCATGCAAAACGCCTCCTTTTATCTTCCATGTTCGAAAACCATTTCGTTTTCCTATTTTTCTGGAATCGTTTCGGATGGTTCCGCCGCGCTTTTTGGCGCGGCAGAATCGATAGTTTGTACCATCTAACTTTATTTTACCACTTTTTCCACAAAAGAAAAAGAAATTTCTTCTGAAGATCTGGTAAATTTTCCTTAAGGAATGGAGTTTTTAGACAATTCCTGTTCTTTGTCCCTGTTTTTACCGTGTTCTTTTTGCTATGATAAAAACAGCTTATTTTACTTGATCGGAGGAACACATTATGAATTCACAGGACATTACCCGCGCACTGATCGACACAACAGTTGCACGCGCGATGGTGGAGATGGACGCAGATCCGAAACGCAGCGTCCGCAAGCTCTGCGATCTTGGCCGCCAGTTTTCCCGCGGCCGCTTTCAGAATCAGATTTTTGCCATTTTTCAGGATCTTCTGCGCAACGATGAAAGCCCGTATTATCAGGCGATCGACTTTCTGCTGCGCAGCAACGATCCGGAAGCGCTTCGTCAGTTCGGCATCAACATCGGCTACAACAGTTTTACCTACGGTGCGCAGATTCTGCGCCAGAAGCAGAAAGAACTTTCCTTTGCTGTTCCCTGGGTTGTCAAGCTCCGTCTCGACAGCCGCATCCCGGACACTTACGATTCCTCGCTTTTTTGCATCCGTGGTCAGAACCGGTCTGACATACGGCATCTACTCTTATCAGCTCCGCTCCATGGATCATCATGAGGATATGGAATCCTACCTTGCCGTCATCCAGTCGCATCCGGAATGCGCGTTTCTTTGGTTTCTTTCCGATACGCCGCTTACCGAAAAACAGCAGAAACTGCTTTTATCCTGCCCGAACCTGATGGTTTCTCTTCCAATTGATGCCCCCTCAACGGCTTCCATGGCAAAAGCCCTGCGCCGTCAGAAAACGCTGTTCGGTATGCACAAAGTCTATCAGGATGCAGATGCTGCCGCTTATCTGCTCTCTTTTGACCACCTGTATTCCCAGATGGAACAGAGTGTCTTTTTCTTTCTGGTCGCAGATGATTCGTGCTCAAAAGAAAGTATCCGGGCTGTTTCCGATGTTGTTCAACAGTACCGCTTCACCCCCATACAGCCATTCTTCCCGATCGAAGTGCAGGAAGACTCCCGCAAAATTGAGCAGATTATCACCGCCCATCCGGCGTATCTGCTGCTTCTGCCGGATCACATGGCCCGCACACTCGATACGCCCACCGTTTCCTTTGAAGAGTTGTCTCTTCGGAATATATTTTACCGTGAACTGCTCGCAGATGCATAAAAGTACAGCCAAAGCGGAATTTTATTTCTTTGGTTCCGCTTTGGCTGCTATTTTTTCCTGATGATCTGCATATCACTTCTTTCAGTTCTTCGACAAACGTTTCCGGTTCCAGCTCGCTTTCCATGGAAAACCAGCGCAGAACCGCGGTCAGGAAGGCATCACAGAAGAACGTTACAAACAGTTTCTGATTCTGTACCTGAAAGAGATCCTGTACAAAAAACGCCATGACCGGCTCGAGCATCTCGTAAAAGTAATCCTTAAAACTGTTCTGCCCTTCGATCCTCAGGGCACTCTGGTAAATGCTTTATTCTGATAGAAAATATTGCAGACCGCCACCAGCACATCCCATTCATTCTCAAAGTTCTTTCCGCCCATGTTTGTCAGAAAGTCCACATAAAAGATCCAGTTTACCAGATCGTATTTATCTTTAAAATGATAATAAAAGCTTTTCCGGTTCAGACCGCATTCCTCGCAGAGATCTGAAATACTGATTTTCGCAAAAGACTTGCATACCATCAATTTTTTCCATTGCATCTGCAAGCGCACTCTTTGTACTGTTGGAATCCGCCATCTCTTTTCTCCCTCTCTTTTCGACCGTTTGTGCTATTATTCTACACCATCTTTTTCCTTTATGCAAGAAAAGCGCACCAGGAAAAGGCTGTATTTCCTTTTTCTGGCACGCTTTTTGCAATCATGCTTCTTCCGTTTTTCCATCTGCCTCCAGTGTGAACCAGAATGCCACACCGTTGTCGTAATTCTGGCAGCCGCACTGCTGCTGGAAGGAATCCATAATGGCTTTTACGATGGAAAGGCCGATGCCGCTTCCGCCGTATTCCCTTGTTCTCGCTTTGTCCACCTTGAAGAATTTCACCCATACCTTGTCGAGATCCTCCTCCGGGATCGGGTCCCCGGTATTGAAAACGGTTGTTTTTACGACATTCCCTTCTTTTTTCGCAGCTGATCTCAATTCGTGTGGTCGTAGTCCAGATGGTTGAGGGCATTCGTCAGATAGTTGGTGATAACCTCCTCGACCTTGAATTCATCGCCCCAGACATAGAGCGGGTCGCCGCCGGTAAAGAGCACTTTTGCCTCTTTCTGGCGGATCAGGATGTCGGAGGACTGCAGCACGCCTCTGATCACGGCGTTCAGATCGAACCGTTCCATATTGACCTGATCCTCACCGAACTCGAGTTGGTTCAGGTTCAGGAGATTTTTTGACCATCTCGTTCATCTTTGCCGCCTCGTCGATGATGACATCGCAGTAGAACTCGCGGCTTTCCTCATCGTCGTTAATGTTGTCTTTCAGGCCTTCCGCATAACCCTGAATCAGAGCGATCGGGGTTTTCAGCTCATGTGTAACATTTGAGAGGAACTCGCGGCGCATTTCATCAATCTGCGATTTTTTTGTCAATATCTTTCTGCAGCTCAACGTTCGCACTTTTCAGCTCGGAAATCGCCTGCTCAAGCTGTTCGGACATGACATTGAAGTTGTTTCCAAGCTCGCCGATCTCGTCTTTTCCGCCGCTCACGTAACGGGCATCGAAGTCAAGGGCTGCCATTTTTTTCGAAATTTCGGTCAGCTCCTGCACCGGACGGACGATCTGGCGGGTGATGATCCAGATCACAATGGCACCGATGATGATGATCGGAATGCCGATAAAGAGGTAAAACTGGTTGGAAAGGCTGACCGCATCCGTGATGCTCTCCAGCGGGCATCTTGCAAAGTAGCAGTTTCCATTGTCAAACCAGCCGATGATCTGCAGATACTCGGCATCGGCGTGGCTGTCGTAGAATTTCTGGATCTGATAGTTGTCTTTGCTGTCAACGACTTTGGTATTTGCCTGCTCGTTTCCGCTGATCAGGCCGAAGATCAGGGTCTGGAGGCTCTGGCGGTCGGTTGCGTTGGAATAGACGAAGCTGCTGAGCTCCGGTCCGGTAATAATGACTTTCAGGTTGTTGGTAGCACAGAACTGCTCGAAGGTATCAGGGATATTGTCGCTGTCTCCGCCTGTCGCATTCAGTTTCTGAAAGCTCTCTGCCAGAATGTGTTCTTTATCCCGGATATAAAAGGACCCGAGAAAGAAGTAATTGATCAGGCCGATGATAAGCAGGGTAGCTGCCATGGTCGCAATAAAAGTGTAGGCAATTCGTTTTTTGACGGAGTGTTTTCTTCCCTTTTGTGGCATTTTCAAGTGAAACCGGTGCTTTTTCTCCGTCTGGTTTCCCATTGTCACACGGGAATCTTCTGCAGGCATCTCCATGGAAGTCTCAATTTTGTTTTTCTGTTCCGTTCATGATTCGTCCGCCTCGAATTTATAGCCCATGCCCCAGATGGTCTTGATTAAATCGCCTTTGTCGCCCAATTTTTGCTGCGGAGATTTTTTGACGTGGGTGTCGATGGTGCGTGCGTCGCCGTAGTAGTCGTAGTTCCAGACGTTGTTCAGGATTTTTTCTCTGGAGAGGGCGATTCCCTGGTTTTCGAGGAAGTAGGTGAGGAGTTCGAATTCTTTATAGCTTAACTCCATTGGTTTTCCGTCAATGGATGCCATGTGGGCGGCTTTGTCGATGCGGATGCCGCCGGCTTCTAATACGTCGTCTTCTCCGGTTTTGCCGCTGCGGCGCAGGATGGCTTCGACGCGGGCGACGAGGATTTTCGGGGAGAATGGTTTTGAGATGTATTCGTCTACGCCGAGCTCAAAGCCGAGGAGTTCATCGCGTTCTTCGCTTTTGGCGGTGAGCATGATGATCGGGACTTTGGAGTTCTGGCGGATTTCGCGGCAGACCTGCCAGCCGTCCATTTTGGGCATCATGACGTCGAGGATGATGAGGGCGATGTCTTTCTGGGCGTAGAAGGTGTCTACAGCCTGTTCGCCGTCACCGGCTTCGATGACGTCGTATCCGGCTTTTACTAAGAAATCTTTGACGAGTTTGCGCATGCGGCTTTCGTCGTCTACTACTAGGATTTTTAATTTTTCCATGAGTTTTGTCTCCTTTATATGACGGACGGAAAACGCCCGGCTGCCCGCCCGCTCGTGCTTTTTCCTGATCTCGTTGTGTTTTTATGTTTGATATTTTTACCATTTTACTTTAACATGGGTTTATGTTTTTTTCTGTGAAATGGGGTGAGTTTATTTTAACATATAGGAAGGGAGTTGGAAACTTCTAATTTTTTGTATTGATTAAATTTGGGTATGCAAAAAAAGATCTCCCTTGGGGTTGGCAGGAGATCATTTTTCATATGGGTTATTCTTCTTCGTCGAGATAGTATCTACCGTAGGCGTCGGCTGCTTTAATGGCGGCGAAGACGGTCTCCGGGGTTACTTCGAATGGCATATTGTGGAGGGTGTCGGTCTCTGCGCATGCGGTTTTGGCTACTTCCATGAGCTGGTCGTCGGTTACGTTTCCGGCACCGAGTTCAGCCAAGGTGACTGGGAGACCGACTTCGATGCACCATAAGATGATGTCTTCGAGTTCATCGAGCGGTACGTTTTCCAGGACGAGCTGAGTCAGGGTTCCGAAGGCTACTTTTTCACCGTGGTACATATGATGGCACTCTTCGAGTACGGTGAAGCCGTTGTGGATGGCGTGGGCTCCTGCGAGGCCTGCGCTTTCAAAACCGATTCCGGAAAGGAGGGTGTTGGCCTCGATGACTTTCTCGACTGCCGGGGTGCATACGCCGGCTTCAAGAGCGATTTTGGCTTTTACACCTTCTTCCATCAGAGTGTCAAAGCAGAGTTTCGCGAGTGCCATCGCTGCCTCGGTTGTTTTTCCACCGGCGCAGGAAGTAGCTCCGCTTCTCTGGCAGGCTCTTGCTTCAAAATAGGTGGCAAGTGCATCACCCATTCCGGCTACGGTCAGGCGGACTGGAGATTTTACGATGATGTCAGTGTCCATCAGAACCAGGTTCGGGTTTGCCGGAAGGAAGAGGTATCTCTCGAATACACCCTCTTCTGTGTATACAACAGACAGTGCGCTGCACGGTGCATCGGTCGATGCAATGGTCGGGCAGATGAATACTGGTGTTTCTGCGTAGTAGGCAACTGCTTTTGCGGTATCAAAAAATTTTGCCTCCGCCGACACCGATAACCAGATCACAGCCATTTTTCTTTCACGATAGCAACCAGACGGTTGATCTCACTCTCACAGCACTCGCCGTTGAAATAATCAAAAACAACGTCGCAGTCGCTTCCCGCAAAGCTTTCTTCGATCATTGCTCCGATCCGTCTGTAGCCTCCCTGGCTGATCAGAACCAGTGCTTTCTTTCCGCATTTTGCCGCATATGTTCCGATGTTTTTCATTTCCCCTGCGCCCTGTAAATATTTAGAAGGGCTAATTAAAATTTTTGCCATTTCTCTTACGCTCCTTTTTTGTTTTTTGAACGTCAGCCTCCGCTTCTGGCGTTTTCTGCGAAAAATGAGTTTACCGCAGAACTTGTCTTTATTATAATAACTGCGCTGTAAAATTGCAAGAATATTTCCATCCAAAATGAACCCGGAAATTCACATATTTCCCCGGGATTTTTCGGTTTATTCTGCCTGATCGTAAATGATTTTGCAACGCAGCAGTCCTGTGCGTCGTTTGGGTAGGTATACGGTGCAAACAGATAGACAACTGTCGGGGCATCGTAAAAAGCATTCTGGATTGTGCTGTCATCAGCGATGCTGTCGGCTTCGAGAATTTTGTCCAGTTCTTCCTTTTTGATCTTCTCCGGCTGGTAAAACGGGTGGAACGTCTGGCTTTGATTAAAGTAACCGCCCCTCTGATACGTTTTCACGTAAATTGGCTAAGGGTTGGCTGTGTTGACGATCGCATCGGCATGAACTTTTGTGATGTCGTTTCGGATGATTTTAAATGGCATGGGGATCACCTTCTTTCGTGAGATTTATAGCTGTTTTAATTTATAAGTTGCAAACAGCGTATAATGGTATATTTACCATCCGCTCCTGCTCTTTATACTTCAATGTTGAAAATCGAACTGCTTCTTCCGGCTGGAATTTTTCGCAATATGTTTTAAGACTATGGGATCGAATGTTCTGTTCCGCCTTTACTTCAATCGGCACAATACTCTTTGCCTTCTGAATCAGAAAATCCTGCTCGAAAGTTGCTTTTTCATTTCCATAATAATATGGCGTATAAGGGGTATCTGAAATCAACTGCTGCAGAACGTACTGTTCTGTAAGCGCGCCTTTAAATTCAACAAAAATATCGTTACCCTCCAATATGGATTCTGCTGGCAGTTCACTCATTGCTCCGAGCAGTCCTACATCCAGTACGAATAATTTATATGCATTCATATTTTTATACGCCTTCAGCGGCATATGAGGCTCATTTACCCGGTTGACTTTATATACTAATCCACAATCCAGAAGCCACTGAATTGCTATTTCAAATTCGCTGCTTCTGGCTCCTTTCTTTATCTGTCCTAAAGAAAAATTTTTTTCATTCTCCTTCGCCAGCTGCAATCGGAATAGAATCCCATACCATTCGTATTCTTGGGAGAACTTTTGCTTTAATATGCTTTCCAAAATTCACCCTCATACTGCCGTACAATATCACTCTGTATCTGTCGTACCTCTGCATAATCTTTGTTTCAGCCGAAATGCATCCACAACTGCTGGCATGCCGCCTGTATAATAATTAAATTTTTTCAGCCAGAACAAATATTTATCCGCAAAATTGTCAATTAAATTGTAATCCTTTGTCTTCCAATGCACCTTTCCAGCCCTTCTTCGTCCATAGCGCACAGGAATTCTCTAAAATTGAATGGATATAAATCCAGTAAATCTACTTTTCCCACCGGATAGGATATTCCCTCATGAAGCGCCACGCCAAGAAGTGAACCTGCTGCTATTACATGATATTCCGGTGCTTCTTCGCAAAAATATTTCAAAGATTCCAACGCTTTCGGTGCATTTTGAATTTCATCCAGAACAATCAATGTATTCTCTGGGGTGATCGTTACGCCTGATTCAATATTGAGGTTCATAATAATACGTTTTATATCGAAATCCGTATCGAAAACCGCCTGCATTCTCTGATTATTGTAAAAATGAAATGTAGGCGGTTTTTTTCATAATATGTCTTACCAAATTCTTTCATTAACCACGTTTTACCAACTGCCGGGCTCCCATTAAAATCAGTGGTTTTCTGTTACTTTTTTTTCTTCCAGTCTAATAGTTTATCCATTGCAAATCGACGCATGTTGACCTTCCTCCATTTCTCTTTTTTATTATTTCACATTTTTCCCTGGTTATTCTTACTCTAATTTAACATTTTTCCCGACCTAATTCAATATAAAATTAACATTTTTCCCGACTTCACCGGAACAGAATCTGCTGTGAAACCTTCTCTTAAGACAAACATAATCTCTCCACGGAAAAATACGACGGCCAGCCACCGTCGTATTTTTGCGTTATCAAATATTTTATTTTTCTTCTCTGATCAGTCTGAGTCCGTCTTTTTCCAGCAGATACTCCTTCCCGCACACCTCTCCGATATACTTTCTGTCATGCGAAATGCTGATGATGGCGCCTGGAAATTCGCGGAGCATTTTTCTTATGACCGGTCCCGATAAGGGTGAAAAGTTTCGGGTTGGTTCATCCAGAATCAGCACATTGGCATTGCCAAGGCTCATTTTCAGAAGCAATACTTTTGCCTTCTGGCCGCCGGACAGTTCGCGGATGGGGTGATCCATCTCGTCTGCCGTGTACTTCAGCGATCCGAGATACGTCCGAATCTTCGTCCTCTCACTCTTCTCCCCGGTGGAATCCAGAAAATCGACCGGCGTCATGGAAAGATCCAGCTGATCCTCATAATTCTGCGGCATATAATCTACGCGGAGATCCTCCCGTTCTTTCAGCTCTGCCGCAATCTTTTTCAGCAGTGTCGTTTTTACCTGCCCCGTTCGGGCCGACAATGCATAATTTTTTCCGGTCCTCTTATCTTTAAGGTGATATTTTCCGCCAGAACCCGCTCCCCATCCGGCGTTTCCAGTTTCGGAAGCTGATATTCGATGACCGTTTTCCCGGCGGGCATGGCTGCCTCTGCTCCTCCAAGCTGGAAGTAAATCGCTTCCTCCTGCTCCGGCATTTCTGTCATACTGGCATCTTCTTTTTCAAATCTGCGGTTCATCGCCTTTACGGTATGCATTTTGTCCTTCAGATTTTTCGCCACGGACGGTGCCTGACGGGAACAGTTGTTCAAGGCGTTCTCCACGCTCTGGTATACCTTTCGGTATTTCTCATCGCGCAGCGCTTTCTCTCTCCTGTCACTCTGCGCCTTCTGTTCCTGGCGCTCGAAATTCTGCAGGCGCTCCTCTACATACGTCCGATAGGGAAGTTTCGCAACCGTGTATCTCGATTTTGTCTTCCGCACAATCTGTTCAATATGAATGACCATATTTGCCGTGTTTTCAATCAGCGTTTCATCGTGCGAAATAAAAACAACAATATGCTCCCATTCGCGGATCAGTTTCTCCAGAAGTTCCAGTGTCGCAAGATCAATATCATTTGACGGCTCATCCAGCAGAAGGACCGTGACATCCTCCATGAGAAGACGCATCATCTGCGCTTTCACCTTCTCGCCGCCGGAAAGCTCACTCATCTGCTGATCCCGATAGAAAAATTCTTCCGTCAGACCAAATTTTCTTGCCAGCACCGCCAGATCCTTCGGTGTCTGATCCCAGAACTTTTCTTTTTCATAGAAATACTCATACACCGTCTTCGTTTTCTCCGCCTCCGGAAGTTCCTGCGGCAGATATCCAAGCCGCTCCTTTCCGATGATGCGCTCGCCTGTGGATTCGATGTAATCTTCCGTCAGTGCGGGATCGTACATCCACTTCAGCAGCGTCGATTTTCCGTTTCCCTCCTCTCCAATGATAACGGCCTTATCTCCGTCATTCAGTACAAGCTGAAAATCTTCGAGTAATCACCCGCAGATCCTTTTTTATGTGTCAGTGTTAAATTTTTTTATCTGCATCATACAGAAGCCCCCTTTTGCTCCGGCAGCCTCTTTTTCTGCATTTTTTTACGCAAAACGAGCCTGTCCTGCGTACGCAAAACAGACCCGCGAAAAAAATATCCCTGTTCTATTCTCATAAAAAAGGGAGATGATTCAGCGATTCTCGTCTTTAAGCGTACACGAAAAACAGGCCTGTTTTCCAGGCTGCCCGTTCTTTGTGTTTTTCTTAAAGTCGATTATCGCAGAAACATTCCCTCACCTTTACACCAATGGTGCTCTTTCTTTTTATTTTCTGTTCCCTATTATAGGACAACTTACAGATAAATGCAATCCGTTTTTTTACAAATTGAGAAGTTCCTCTGCCAGCGCCTGTGCATGCTCCAGATACCAGCCGTCTTCGTCCTCTTCTGCTTCCACAAACTCGATATACTCATTCAGCGTGGCCAGCTTCACATCCAGATTGAACTGTTCGCGTGAAATCTTTGTCTTTAACGCTTCATACATCCGATCCAGAAACAGCTCTTTCTGTGCATCGTTCATGTAGAACGGGAAAGTACTCCGTGTCTCGGTCGCATGTGCCAGGAATCTTGCAATGTCCAGAGAATACGGCATCATTCCACCAACTCCCCAGTCAATCATGACAACATTTTCGCCGTCATAGATCACATTCCACTGCAGGAAATCACCGTTTGACATCGTACATGGACAAGTCAGCTGGCGGTCCAGGAACATCTGGTACGCTTTCCGCAGAATTGGATCATCCGCTACGGACGATGCTCGGCGCAGAACGCGTTTCCAGTATTCGACAAATCTCTGCTCCACTTCATTTTCCCGGGCGCTTTGTCCATCGACGGTGTCCAGAAAATACGACTGAATTTTACTTAAGGTTTCTGCCGCTTTTTCCTGTTGTCTCGTCCGTCATATCCCGCATGTCGTTTCCTTCTACATACTTCATGCAGATCCAGTCCGCATCCTCTGCCTGCCGCATGCCGACATACTGCGGTACGTGAAACTCTCCTTTTGACAGATACTGTCGCATAAATCTGCGCTTCTTTTGCTGCCGGCTTTTCTTCAGTGTATATTTTCCTGCATCTGTCTCGATCACATACACATCGTACTCCCGCACTTCATCTTCCGCCTCGCCCCACTGCTCGCAGATGCGGGAAACTGCTTTTACCGATTCTCCGGTGATGTCTGATGCCATTTTTCGGATTTCATCTGACTCTACCGGTTTCTGAAAATTTCCTAACTCCATCTCTTTTGTTTTATCCTTCCCATTTTCACTTTATTCCAGTACTACATCACATCTGTGATGCTTTTGTCATTCTGTCTTCCAGTAACTCAATTTTTTCCATATGCTTTTTACTCAATTACGCTTGCTCCAAACGGCATAAACGAGAGTCTTGCCAGCTCCCCTGACGCCATTCCAGACACTGCCAGCTATCCATTATTTTGTGAACAGTTTGCCGCATCGATCGCCAGCACCAGTAATAATGCCGGAATTTCATTGCTCGGATTATCATATTCGATGACATACGTGTCACCCCAGCTCAGAAGTTTTTTATGTACGTGGACGACTGCACTGCAGGCTTCATATACATCGTAATCCCATCCCATGAAGTCACCTTCTGCACGCCATCCCATGAAATCTACATCGTATTTGGGGCGGAACAGTGCAAAACGTTTTTCGATATGTCCCATTAACTGCCCGTTCCATTCAATTTCGAAAGTTGGAAGAAAGCAAAATAATTTCTGTTTGATAAACCCAATTTCATTATGCGCCGCATTGTACACATGCAGACGGTGTCCCAGCGAGATAAATTCATTTTTCACAAAATACTTTTGGTTCCCCTGCTCGTCATAGATATCATACGTGTCTGACCAGGAAAATACACGTTGTTTGATTAGTAACTGCATATCTGCTCCCCTTTTCATTTTTCTATCAGACAGTCGACTTTTTTATGGAAAATTTTTCCTTTTCCCCTTAATTTTCGATCGCGATTTTGACGCCATTTTTTTCGGTCTGAAACGGTCTAAAACGCTATTTTTGCCCTGTTTTTCTACCCAAAATGTACAAAAAACCGCTAAAACACTGGATTTTAGCGGTTTTTCAGGTATGGACCTGAGGGAATCGAACCCCTGTCCGAAAGCCTATTCATTCAGGCATCTCCCATTACAGTCATTCTATTAAAGATTCCCCCGATCGGCACGCCGGATGACAGGCTTGCCGCTTCGGTAGCTTCATAAAATCTTCCATCTCCGCAAAGCTTTGGAAACGAAGTGCTCCGCATCTGTTTGATGCCAGGAGAATAGCCGCGGAAAACTATTCAGCTGACAACGCCGCACTTAGGCAGCGTACGCTACGTAATTATCGTCTGCGTTTAAATTTAGGTTCCAGGTTGATGACGCGGTCCCGGAGTCCACGAATGGCTTCCCAAACTTCAAAACCCCCGTCGAAACCAGTACAAGCCCGTGCTGGTTCTACAGACGCTTTTCTTTGATACGGGGACGCAAACAGATCGTCCCGGTGCAGTGAAAACTCTCTTTCAACTGCCGTATATTGTATTATAGTCTTTCCCCATACTTTTTGTCAAGGATTTTTAATACAGATTTTTAACTTTGAAATCTCTCTCCGCCTCACGTCTCTGATCCTTCTTTGCGATATCCTGCCGTTTATCATACAGATTTTTTACCGCGTGCCAGACCGATCTCGACTTTTACGAGGCTGCCTTTAAAATACACCTGCAGCGGAACGAGCGTGTAGCCGTTTTTCCTTGATCTGCGCCTCAAGTTTGCGGATCTCATAGTCGTGCAGCAGCAGTTTCCGGATGCGCAGCGGGTCTTTATTGAATATGTTGCCCTTCTCGTACGGACTGATGTGCATGCCGTAGATGAATACCTCATCACGCTCAATGCGGATGAAAGACTCCTTGATGCTGCATTTTCCCATACGGAGAGATTTTACCTCGGTACCGGCAAGGGAAATACCGGCCTCATATTTATCCTCGATAAAATAGTCATGATATGCCTTTTTATTGTTGGCAATCATTCGATTTCCTTTTTGTTTTGCCATAGCTTTTTCCTCCAGGGATTTATTCTGTCTCGGTTTCTTTTTCTACATACGTAAAATCGATTGTCCGGTTGGCAGGCTCGGCGTTTCGTACACGGACACGCACCGGCTCACCAAGGCGGAATACTCTTCCGTGCTGCTCTCCGACCAGACGGTAATTTTCTTCATCAAATTATAATAATCGTCTTTCAGTGTCATGATGTGAACGAGTCCCTCAACGGTATTTGGCAGCTCCACATAGAAGCCCCATCCGGTCACGCCGGAAATGACGCCGTCGTACTCTTCGCCGACATGCTCCAGCATATATTCGGCTTTCTTCAGTTTCACAGCCTCTCTTTCTGCCTCTGCAGCACGCTGCTCCATCGCACTCGACTGCTCCGCCACATGCTGCAAAATGGACGAATATTTGCCGATTCTGCCGCCCTTGTCGAGACGTCCCCGCAGATCATCCTTGATAATGCGGTGGATCTGCAGATCCGGGTAACGGCGGATTGGTGAGGTAAAATGGCAGTAATATGACGCTGCCAGTCCGAAGTGGCCGCTGCATTCCGGGGTATAAATGGCTCTTGCCATCGACCGGAGCAGCAGGCGGCTGATCAGCGGCTCTTCCGGGGTTCCCTCGATGCTGGTGAGAATCTTCTGCACCTCACCCGGCGTAATCTCATGGGAACGCTTTTCGACTTTGATGCCCTGTTCACGGATCAGCGTCAGCGTTGCCTCCATGCGGTCTCCGTCTGGCTTGTCATGCGTCCGGTATAAGAACGGGATTTCGCGTGTGCAGTATTCCTCTGCCACGGTCTCGTTCGCCATCAGCATGAAGTCCTCGATCATCCGTGTTGCCACGTTCGACGGATACGGGCGGATCTCCACCGGCGTCCCTTCTGCATCAAGAATTACTTTGCTCTCCGGGAATTCAAAATCAATTGCTCCGCGTTCTTTCCGACAGCTCCGGATCAGTGCAGACAGTTCCTGCATCTGGCGGAACATCGGAACCAGCTCATGATATTCCTCCAGCAGCTCCGGATGTGCTTCCGGCTCGGTCAGGATTGCATTGACGGCGGTGTAGGTCATGCGGCGGTCCACGCGGATCACCGTCTCAGCGATCTGATGGCCGATCATGCGGCCTTTCTCGTTGATCGTCATAATACAGGAGAGTGCCAGGCGCTCCTGTCCTTCATTCAGGGAACAGATGCCGTTTGACAGACGCTTCGGCAGCATCGGAATGACGCGGTCCGGCAGATAGACACTGGTGCCGCGCTTTAACGCCTCACGGTCGAGGGCGGAATTTTCCTGCACATAGTTGCTGACATCAGCGATATGAACGCCAAGCGTCCACGTATCGCCCGCTTTTGTGACGGATACGGCGTCATCGAGGTCTTTGGCATCCTCGCCGTCGATTGTCACCATCTGCCAGCTTTTCAGATCGAGGCGGCCGTTGTAATCGTTTGGAATTACTTCCTCCGGGCATTTTTCTGCCTGTGTGATCACGCGTGCCGGGAACTCCTCCGGGATCTGGTAAGCGTCCACGACTGCCTGGATATCGACAGTCTGGATACGCGGCTTCTTCTCTGTGTCGCCGTCCTTTCCATTCTTTCTGCGGAATCGGTCATCGCGTCCTCTTCTGCCCTGCTCTCCGGCGCGGCGGTCTCTTTTTTCCCGTTTTTCCGTCGTTGTGGATGCACCGCGGCTCTTCTGGTAACGGCCGTCGGAGATCACATCGATTTTCCTTCTTTTACCAGGATTTCCATAACCTCCGCAAGCTCCGACCGTTTTGCTTTCGGCACCTGCAGCAGCATGGCAATGTCTTTCAGACGCATCGGCTCATAGTTTTTCGAGCTTACGAGATCAATGAGCAGCGTCTTGCGGTTTTTCAGCAGTTTCGAACTTCTGGAACGCGGATGGCCCGCATGACCGCCATGGTTCCCGCTGTTCTGTCCTGCATGGGACGCCGCGCTGCCCTGCGGATATTTCCTCCGATCTTTTTTCTTCTTATTATCTTTCATCTATTATCTCCTCTTTGTAGAAAAAGACACCCTTACGCCTTCTCGTGGGAATAAGGATGTCTTTACTTTGCTAAAAATTCATGTTTAATACAACCGACAGTACAATAAACAGAACTGCCATGATTTTTGTTGCACGGATCAGAGTTCCTTCTGCAGAACGGCTTTTGTTCTTCCCCAGTAAGTGTCTGAGATACCTGCGATAGCACCGAGACCCTGCTGTTTTCCTTCCTGCATCAATACAACAACGGTTAAAGCAATACAATCAATGACATAAATGACTGTCAAAATCGTTCTTAAAAATTTTCCCACAATTACACCTCCTACGGCCAACTTATATTATTTTTAACCATAGCAGGAGTTCGATTTCAACTGTTATTTGCCTGTTTTACGCCATTTTTCCACCATTCTCTTACGCCGGTTCCCTTTTGCGGGAACGGATTCCGGTATTTCGCTTCCTCACCGAGGCGTTCCTCGATGCGGAGAAGCTCATTGTATTTCGCATTCCGCTCCGACCGGCACGGTGCTCCGGTTTTGATCTGGCCGGCGCCTGTCGCGACGGCAAGGTCTGCCAGAAAATCATCCTCTGTCTCTCCGGACCGGTGGGAAATGACGGCGCGGTACCCTGCTCTCTGCGCCATCTCCACCGCATCCAGCGCCTCAGAGAGCGTTCCGATCTGGTTTACCTTGATCAGAACCGCATTTGCCGTGCCAAGTGCAATGCCGCAGGAAAGCCTTCTTACATTCGTCACAAACAGATCATCCCCGACCAGCTGTACTCTGTTCCCGAGCGCTTCCGTCATCTGTTTCCAGCCTTCGAAATCGTCCTCGCACAGCCCGTCTTCGATGGATACGATCGGGTATTTTTCGATCAGTTCCTCATAGTAGGCAACCATTTCTGCGGTATCCCGAAATACTGTCTTTCCGCACTGACGGGATTCCCCGGGAAAGTAGTAGACGTTCCTGCTCTCCTCGTAGAGCTCGCTTGCCGCCGCATCGATCGCGATCATCACGTCGTTTCCGGGCGCATAGCCGGCTTTCTGGACCGCATTGACAATGAGCTGCAGTGCTTCATCGGAATCCTTTAAATCCGGCGCAAAGCCGCCCTCATCGCCGACAGAAGTCGAGTATCCCTTCTCCTTCAGGAGCTGCTTCAGCGTATGGTAAATCTCCGCGCACATGGAAAGACCCTCCCGGAATGAGGGAGCGCCGCACGGCATAATCATAAATTCCTGCAGATCGACGGTGTTGTCGGCATGACGGCCGCCGTTTAAAATATTCATCATCGGCACGGGCATACGGCTTGTGTGGCAGCCGCCCAGGTACTGGTACAGCGGTAGATGAAGCGCATTTGCCGCCGCGCGCGCCACAGCAAGTGAGACACCGAGAATGGCGTTTGCCCCGAGGTTTCTTTCGTTCGGTCCGTCTGCCTGGCACAGGATATGGTCAATCCGCTCCTGCTCGAGCGCATTGCTCGCCGTACAACGGCATCGGCCAGCACGGTATTAACCGCTTCTACAGCCTTTCTCACGCCCTGCCCCAGATAGCGCACTTCCTGATCTCTTTTTTTGCCAGTGCCTCAAATTTTCCTGTCGATGCCCCGGACGGCACCTGGGCACGCCCCATATGGCCTTCCAGCCCGAGAATCCCCTCCCCGACGGCCACTTCCACCTCTACGGTCGGATTTCCGCGCGAATCCAGAATTTCTCTTCCTGTCACGCTTCGAATTGGTAAATATCGAAACATAGTTTTCCCTCCTGTTTTGCTGCAAAGTGAACAGTAACCAAGTTTCTTCTCTGCGTTCACAGTATGACCGTGCTATGGGAAAAAGTATGTTACTCTCTCTGTCGAAACCTCTTTTTTCCAGTCCTTATTCTTTTCAAACATAAAAAACCGCAATATGAAAGCCATCCGATTTTTCCATTTTCGGATGGCTTTCATAAGTTAGAACTGTGCATTGGACTGAATCCTTTCCTTTTTTTGTTCTTTTGTTTCGCTTTGGGGTACTTCGTTACGTTTTCTTGGGTCCATACCTTCGCTTTCTTAGTTTATGGGGTAATTCGTTATGTTCTCGGTGGTCCGTCCTCTCTTTCTGTTTTTTTACTTCCGTTTTCTTTTGTTGACTTTACTATATCAGTTTTTTCCACCGTTTGTCAACACCTTATTTTGATTTTTTAATCCGTCTTCCATTTTTGATTCTGTCTCTTATTGCGTAATTATTTTTA
>ENA-OQHD01000205-OQHD01000205.1-human-gut-metagenome-genome-assembly--contig:-NODE-205-length-25015-cov-3.249879_pt1 | contig 25015 bp, 34 predicted proteins | sample MGYA00242560_ERZ504711 | MGnify/ENA primary metagenome ERZ504711 (study PRJEB26092, sample SAMD00036198) | human gut metagenome | host: Homo sapiens | study: EMG produced TPA metagenomics assembly of...
CTATCATACAATATAAAATGAAAACCGCCATAATTATCAGAATTATTTTTTATCAATTTTTAATTTCTCCTTTACATCTTGATTTATTATATAATTCTTTCTGTTCATTTTCAATTAATTGTGCTAAAATTCATTCTTGTAGGTTATTCAATTCATTATAAGGAGGTTTTTGTTATGAATATACCAGAACGGATCTCCGCTCTTCGCGCATTAATGGAAGAACGAGGATATGACGTCTACATGGTTCCTACCGATGATTTTCATCAGAGTGAATATGTCGGCGATCATTTTAAAGTAAGAGAATATATCACAGGATTTACAGGTTCTGCCGGAACTGCTGTCTTCACAAAGGATGAAGCAGGCCTCTGGACTGACGGAAGATATTTTCTTCAGGCTGACCAGCAGTTAGCCGGAACAGGCGTAAAGCTCTATAAGATGGCGAGCCTGGCGTTCCTACAGTAGAAGAATTTATTGCTTCTGCATTACCGGAAGGTGGTACACTCGGATTCGACGGACGTGTCGTTGCCATCGAAGAGGGAGCTGCACTGGAAGAAGCCGTTGCTTCTAAAGATGCCAAGATCAACTATTCCGAAGATCTTGTCGGAGAAGTATGGGCAGACCGTCCTGCGCTTTCTGAAAAGCCGGCTTTCGCACTCGGCGAAGAATACACAGGTGAAAGTACAGAGAGCAAACTTGCACGTGTCCGTGAGGCTATGAAAAAGGCAGGTGCCGATGTACATGTTATCGCTGCACTTGACGATGTATGCTGGATCACGAATTTACGTGGAGATGATGTAGATTTCTTCCCATTATTACTTTCTTATGCAGTCATCACAATGGACGAAATGAAGCTTTACATCGATGAACGCAAATTAAATGACGATATGAAAGCTGATCTTGCAAAGAACAACATCACCATCCATCCGTATAATGCAATCTATGAGGACATCAAGAACTTAAGTACCGCATCTACTGTTCTGGTAGACCCGAACCGTCTGAACTATGCATTGTTCAACAACATTCCTGGCGGCACAAAGGTTGTTCAGCAGGTGAACCCGACGATTGCAATGAAGGCAAAGAAAAATGATGTCGAGATCAGAAACATCATCAACGCTCATCAAAAAAGATGCCGTAGCCATGACAAAATGGATGTACTGGCTGAAGACAAATATCGGCAAGATCGAGATCACAGAGCTCAGTGCTGCTGCCAAACTGGAAACATTGCGTAAAGAACAGGAAGGTTACTTATGGCAGAGCTTTGAACCAATCTGCGCTTCCGGCGAGCATGCTGCGATCGTTCACTATGAACCGACTCCGGAGACAGATGTTCCTCTGACACAGAACGGATTATTCCTGACCGATACAGGCGGAGGATACTTAGAAGGTTCCACCGATATCAGCCGTACTTTTGCATTTGGTGAACTCACACAGCAGATGAAAGAAGATTTCACAACTGTATTACAGTGTAACTTCAATCTTGCACATGCCGTGTTCCTTGAAGGAACTACCGGATACAACCTGGATGTTCTGGCCAGAATACCGGCATGGAGACGTGGCATCAACTTTAACCACGGTACCGGACATGATGTCGGATATCTGATGAACATCCACGAAGCTTCCTGCGGATTCCGCTGCGCAATCCGTGAAAAAGAGCAGGCTCCTCTGATGGCCGGACTTGTCATCACAGACGAACCTGGTATCTATATCGAAGGCAGCCACGGAGTCCGTACAGAGAACGAACTTCTGGTAAGAAAAGGTCATAAGAATGAATATGGACAGTTCCTGTACTTTGAACCTATCACATACGTACCGATCGATCTGGATGCAATCATTCCTGAAATGTTAACCGATCAGGAGCGCGAGCAATTGAACGAGTATCATAAGAAGGTTTATGAGATTGTTGCTCCGCATCTTAGTGATGAGGAACGTGAGTGGTTGAGGGCGTATACTCGGCTATTTAAATTTAGTTGAGATTTAATTTAAAAGGCATGACTACCCGGACCTGCATAAAAAGTAGGAAGCCGTTCCTGTTCAGGTTCCGTCGGTGGGAAATACTAAAGCGTCAAAATTATGCTAAAAACGGGCTTCCGAAATTTGCAACTCGCCATTCGGCTCAAACAGGCAAATTTCGAAAACCCAACGCATAATTTTGACGCTTAACTATTTCCAACACCTTCTTCACATTCACTGGAACGGCTTTCTACGTTTTTATTCCGTGGGTGTCGAATGCCTTACGAATGGCAATTGCGTAACGGTTGTGACAGCGGAAGGTTACAGTAATCAGCTGTCATTAGCGGATTTTCAAGGCTTTTGACAAGATTGTGTACCGTAGTGGACTACACCAGGTTATAGTTTCTGGTATTTCATTTCTTAACATCCGCAGCCAGTCACGACTTGAAGAAAACAGTATAAAGTGGTTCTGGTGAATGTGGAATGCTCTTAGGAAAAGTTAGAGAGTCAGAATCTCCGTTAAAGGAACGAAGCGAACGTGTTTGAGGCGAACGCCGAGTTTGAGCGTAGTTCCTTTGCTTTTAGGAGATTCTGGCTCTCTTAGTTTTTCTTAGAGCATGGAACCTGAACCAGAACCACTTTATACTGTTTTCTTCAAGGATCGAGAGGCCAACTACGTTAATAAATCAAATCCCAAATCAAATTAATAGGTAACCTCCTGCAAATACAACCCCTTCGGATCGCAAGGCGCACTGGCTTCCAGGATTCCGGCGAAGATATCATCAATATCCTGCACAGAGCGGTTGCCGAGTCCGATATCCATCAGTGTACCAATGATGATGCGGGCCATGTTGTGAAGAAAATCATCAGCATGGATCAGGATCTGCATTTCCTCAATGTCTCCATAGATATCAATATCAAAGATCTCTCGGACTGTAGATTTCGTCTTCTTCGTACTGGAGAAATTGCGGAAATCGTGACGTCCGGTGAGTTTCTCGGCAGCCTGCTGCATCATGCGTTTGTCCGGGATACGGTAGCAGTGGTAGGTATATTTACGGTCAAAGACACTTGGCACATCATCAATAGTCATGCGGTATACATAAGTCTTGGATGTAGCATTGAGCTGTGCGTGGAAACGTTCCGGCACTTCTTCCACTTCGATGATCGCAATATCCATCGGAAGATAACGGTTCAGATAGTGCTTGATGTTCTGTGTGCTGATAGAACAGGATGTCCGGAAGTTGGCAATCTGCGCATAAGCATGTACGCCGACTTCGGTACGGCATCCGCAGAAAAGTTCCAGATCATCTTCTTCTGTCATTTTCTTTAAAACTTCTGTGATTTTATTCGATATGGTATTGCCGGATTCGTCTTTTCCCAGTCTTGTCCATCCCTGGTAACGGCTTCCATCGTATTCGATCGTTAATTTTATATTTCTCATGAGAACTCCATTCCGCTGTGAAACAGCTTTTATTGAAATTAGTTTAAGTATAACAAATACGGTGCTATAATAAAAGAGTTTAAAAAGAAAAGAGAGGTGTTTTTTTTAGGTGGAAATGGAAAAAATGAAAGGTATCGGATTCAATTGTAGAGACGGTTCATATGGTAAGACCGCAGCACCTGAATGCGTCTGACCGTTTGTTCGGAGGGGCACTTATGCAGTGGATCGATGAAGTGGCAGGTATGGTGGCAAAACGCCACACAAGGAGAAATGTGATCACAGCATCTGTAGACAGTCTGAGTTTCCTTAGGGGTGCATATGTCAAAGATACAGTTGTGATCATTGGAAAAGTGACTTATGTCGGGAATACCTCTATGGAAGTAAAGGTAGATACTTATGTAGAGGCATTGAGCGGGGAACGTACGCCGATCAATCATGCGTATTTTACAATGGTGGCACTGGACAAGAATGACAGGCCGGTAAGAGTACCGAGACTGGAACTTGAGACAGAAGAAGAAAAAGAAGAGTGGGATAAGGGAGAAAAGAGAAGAGAACTCCGTATGATGCGTAAAGAAGAAGGACTTTAAAGCCCTTCTTCTATTTTGTTATGTATGATTCTTCATATGTGTGCGGACCATCTGCACCATCTGGTCAATCTGCTCCTGCTCTTTGGCGGGGCGTCCCTCTTTCAGGATGTCGAGGATGAGAGACATTTCCTGAGGAGTGAACTGGATTCCTTTTTTGTTTGCGCTGGTGATGAGTGCCATCATCACAGGAGCCAGTGATCTTCCGCTTTTGCCGGCAGTCTGTTTTGCGGCGAGCCGGATCAGCTCCAGTTTGACAGGATCCATTCCATTTATAGCCGGATGATCCATCCAGCTGTTGCCGGTGTTGTTTCCGGAAGAGTCCGTTGTATGAGTGGTTCTTTCATTCATGTGAAGAGTCTCCTTTCTTTGCCGGTGTTCCAGATGCGGAAAGTTCCTCGTCAAATAGTTCCATGTAATTCTGGAACATTTCCATATCTTCGCCGGACATCATTGCTTTCATAAGATCAACAGGGTTTGCAGGACCGGAAGCACCGGGATCTCCGGTTGTGGAACCGGCCTGCGCCATCGCCATCATTTCCGCCATCTGCATCACAGAAGTCATCTGATTCATCATATCCCGTTCATTTTCATCCATATAAGGCGCAAGCTCGCTGATCGATTGAAAAGAAAATGCATGGAAAGGAAGTCCCCGGAAATAGTCCATCGTATACCGAAATTCGGTAAATTTGATGTAGACGGCAAGAAAGCGCTGAATGGAAGGAGGCAGGAAGGCAAGAAACAGCTTCCATTTATATAAATAGGAGGGTGTGACAGATTTTATCGAAGGGTGTCATTGGTTTAGAAGGTTTTCCGGCCATGGTGACTCCTTCCGGTATCAGCGTTATAAATATATATGAAAAAAGAGACGGGAAAATGACTCCGTCTCTTAAGTCCTATACAGGAAAATGTAAGTTGTCTAGCATCCACATCCACAGCCGTTGCCGCAACCATTACCGCAACCATTTCCAAAGCCGCCGCAGCAGCAGAGAAGAAGGATGATCCACAGGCAGCTGTCGTTACCATTGCCCCATCCGCATCCATTGCCGCATCCATTGCCGCATCCATTGCCAAAGCCGCCGCAGCAGCAGAGAAGAAGGATGATCCACAGGCAGCTGTTGTTGCCGAAGCCGCATCCGCTGTTACTGCATCCACAACTGCATCCGCCGCATCCACAGTCCCCGCCGAATCTGTCGCGTCCTTCGCATCCGCATCCACAGTTTGCTGTACTCAAATCGCTCATATTGAATCCTCCAATAATGATGTTTACAGTACATAATATGCAGACGGTGCAGATGTGTGAGCAGAATATTAAGTATAACTGACCAGCCGTTTCAGAGAATACTGGAAATGAAGCAGTTCTTTCTGAAGCTTCACACGTTTGAATCCACTGAGTTCTTTTTTTGAATAATCATCGTAAACCTTCAATAGATAAGATACCGGGAGATTCCGGTTCTTATACCAGGTAAAAAGCAGCCAGTCCATGATCGGAGGCAGCCAGTACTTTTCGGGAATCTCTGCCTCTCGCAGTGTTATGGCATAGCGGAGTGCCTGAGAGGAAAGATCCGACAGCCGGTCCGCTGCCTGTTTCTTATTTTTTTCTTTGAAAAGCTGTTCGCTTTCCAGCGTGATATCATATAAAGAATCAGCTGCCCGCCAATAATTCACAAATGGTGTACCGGTGACCGGCGCTGTTTTTTCCATATTATGAAGATTGAACAGATCAAAGTTCCGGTCTGCACCTGCAGATGGCTTTCCGAATACTTTGCGGTCATAAGAAGCACGTTTCTTCGGATCGGAAAGTATGCGGTAGGCTTCCAGGATCTGCTGCATTTTTCTGGTTGTATCGATACCATTCTTCATGTTGGCATCGGGATGATATTTTTCCGCAAGTCTGTTCTTGGCGGCAGAGATTTCTTCAGGAGAAGCCGTTCTTGACACACCAAGTATCTTGTAATAATTCTTTTTTGCCATTATATTCTCCCCTTATAATATATGGACATGATCGGAAGATACTGCATCCGGCAATATCTTCCATCAGATATATTACGACAAAGCCGGTGGGAAATCAATTTTATTTTGTAAAAAATAAAGGTGTAAAGGAAAAAATACTTGACACCCATCCGGAAGTGTTATATGATATCGGAGGTGAAAGACATGAATGAAATATTAGAACAGGCATTATTATATGATTTTTATGGAGAACTTCTTACGGATCATCAGAAAGAAGTGTATGAGCAGTTTGTCCTGGAAGATTTATCACTCGGCGAGATCGCAAGAGAGGAAGGAATCAGCAGACAGGGTGTACATGATCTGGTAAAGAGATGTTCCCAGACACTGAAAGGCTACGAAGAGAAACTTCATCTGGTAGAGAAATTCGTGTCGGTCAGAGAAAAAGTAAAGCAGATTGATGAATTGCTGGATGGATATGAGAAGGAGAATGCAGAAGAACTTGTTGCAGACATCCGGAAGATATCCGATGAAATTATAGAGGAGTTATAGCATGGCATTTGACAGCTTGACAGAGAAACTTCAAAACGTATTTAAGAACCTGCGAAGCAAAGGACGTCTGACAGAAGATGATGTCAAAGAAGCTTTAAAAGAGATCAAGCGCGCATTACTCGCAGCGGATGTTAACTTTAAAGTGGTAAAAGATTTCATCAAGAGCGTGCAGGAGCGTGCGATCGGTCAGGATGTAATGAATGGTCTGAATCCAGGACAGATGGTGATCAAGATTGTAAATGAGGAACTGATCAACCTGATGGGTTCGGAGACTACAGAGATTCAGCTTCAGCCTGGAAAGGCCATCACGGTCATCATGATGGCAGGTCTTCAGGGAGCAGGTAAGACGACCACGACAGCAAAGCTTGCCGGAAAGTTCAAGTTAAAGGGCAAGAAACCACTGCTGGTTGCATGTGACGTCTACAGACCGGCTGCGATCAAACAGTTACAGGTCAATGGTGAGAAGCAGGGTGTGGAAGTCTTCTCCATGGGAGAGAACCACAAGCCGGCGAATATCGCCAGGGCGGCGATCGAACATGCGCAGAAGAATGGCAACGACCTCGTGATCCTCGATACAGCCGGACGACTTCACATCGATGAAGATATGATGGCAGAGCTTGAAGAGATCAAAGAGGAAGTAGAAGTACATCAGACCATACTTGTTATTGATGCAATGACCGGACAGGATGCCGTGAATGTGGCAAAAGAGTTCAATGAAAAGGTCGGCATCGACGGTGTGATCGTTACCAAATTAGATGGTGACACAAGAGGTGGTGCGGCACTGTCCGTAAAGGCAGTTACCGGAAAGCCGATCCTGTATGTAGGTATGGGAGAAAAACTTTCGGATCTGGAACAGTTCTATCCGGACCGTATGGCATCAAGAATCCTCGGAATGGGAGATGTCCTGTCACTTATCGAGAAGGCAGAGGCCGAGATCGATGAAGAGAAAGCCAGAGAGATGACCCAGAAGCTTAAGAAGAACCAGTTTGATTTTGACGATTATCTGGAAAGCATTAAGCAGATGAAGAATATGGGTGGTCTTGGAAATATCATGAACATGCTGCCGGGTCTTGGAGGCATGGGCAGTAAGATGAAGGGATTGGACGACGAGCAGACAGCGGAAGCCGAGAGGAAGATGGGAAGGATGGAAGCGATCATTCATTCCATGACACCGGCGGAAAGAGCTAATCCGGATATTCTTTCTCCATCCAGAAAGCACAGAATTGCCAAAGGTGCAGGGGTGGACATCAGCGAAGTGAACCGCATGATCAAGCAGTTTAACGAGATGAAAAAGCTGATGAAACAATTTGGCAAGCCGGGAAAGAAGTAAAAAATTCGGATTCCCGTTTTAAACATGATATACCGCGGATCCCGCGTTATATAGATTCCAGATTATACATTAGAAGATGCCAAAGGCAGGTTCTGGGTATAAGAATAAACTATGAATATTATAATTTTACGGAGGTAAACTAACATGGCAGTAAAAATGAGATTAAGAAGAATGGGACAGAAGAAGGCTCCTTTCTATAGAATCATCGTAGCAGATTCTAGAGCACCAAGAGACGGAAGATTCATCGACGAAATCGGAACATACGATCCGAACTGTGATCCAAGTGCTATCAAAGTTGACGAAGAAGCAGCTAAGAAATGGCTTGCAAACGGAGCACAGCCTACAGAAGCAGTTGCAAAGATTTTAAAGGCAGCAGGCATCGAGAAATAATTATGCCACTGGAGGTGTGCATTTATGAAGGAATTAGTTGAAGTAATTGCGAAAGCATTAGTCGACGATCCAGAAAGCGTTGTTGTAAATGAACGCGAAGAGAAGAAGACGACAGTTCTGGAAGTACGAGTTGCTGAATCTGATATGGGAAAAGTAATCGGAAAACAGGGCCGTATTGCGAAGGCGATCCGCTCAGTTGTGAAAGCCGCAGCAGCGAAGGAAGATAAGAAAGTTATCGTAGATATCATGGACTAGAATAATAATGGGGATTCCCATTTTGTCCCGGGACAGGCCCGTTTGTGGTCTGTCCCGCTTATCTTATATCAGAGTATGTGAACAGTATCTGTTATGAAAGAGGAAAAGAGCGGTATAGAAATGCCCGCAACATATAAGAAAAGGAGTATCTATGGAAGAATTGTTACAGGTAGGCGTCATCACTTCGACACACGGAGTGCGCGGGGAAGTCAAAGTATTTCCGACTACAGATGACCCGGAGCGTTTTAAGACGTTAAAGCATGTGCTGTTAGACACCGGGAGAGAAAAAAAAACCTCTGGAGATCCAGGGGGTCAAATTCTTTAAACAGTTTGTGATCCTGAAATTCAAAGGAATTGATAATATAAATGATATTGAGCGTTATAAGAGATGCCCGCTTCTGGTAGAACGAAAAGATGCGGTGGCACTGGAAGAGGATGAATATTTTATCGCCGATATGATCGGTATCCAGGTTGTAACAGAGGACGATGAACCATTCGGAACATTAAAAGATGTCATGGAGACCGGTGCGAACGATGTCTATGTGATCGATACCGAGGGACACGGAGAAGTGCTGGTTCCGGCAATCCGCGAATGTATCCTGGATGTTGATATAGAGAATCAGAAGATGAAGATCCACCTGATGGACGGGCTGATCTAGAAAGAGGATAGTATATGAATTTTTATATTATGACATTATTTCCGGAGATGGTCATGGACGGGCTGAACACCAGTATCATCGGGCGTGCGGTGAATAAAGGACTTCTGTCTATAGAAGCTTTGAATATCAGGGATTATGCGTTCAATAAGCATCACAGCGTGGATGACTATCCGTATGGAGGCGGTGCAGGGATGCTGATGCAGGCGGAGCCGGTATATCAGTGCTATAATGCACTTGCAAGACAGATCAGGGAAAGGAAAGCCGGGGAAGAAAGATCCGGAGAACAGCCGGACATGGCGTGTGGAAAGAAACGCACAAGAGTCATCTATCTGTCCCCTCAGGGGAAGACATTCAACCAGTCTATGGCAGAAGAATTCGCACAGGAAGAAGATCTTGTATTCTTATGCGGACATTATGAAGGGATTGACGAACGTGTGCTGGAGGAGATCGTGACCGATTATGTATCCATAGGGGATTATGTCCTGACCGGGGGAGAACTTCCGGCGATGATCATGATCGATGCGATATCCAGACTGGTTCCTGGAGTCCTCCATAACGATGTATCTGCCGAATTCGAAAGCTTTCAGGATAATCTGCTGGAATACCCGCAGTATTCAAGGCCGGAAGTGTGGCATGACAAAAAAGTACCGGAGATATTGATGTCCGGTCATCATGCCAATATTGGAAAAATGGAGACGCGAACAGTCTGTGATCCGCACTGCGAAGAACCGGCCGGATCTGCTTGAAAAGGCAGAGCTTACCGAGAAAGGAAAAAAAGCTGGCAAAGGAAATACAAAGAGACGGGCAGCCGGTTACAGAGTAGGATCATATAAAGCAGAAAAGAGTGCAAAAAACAAGAAAAAATCCTTGTAATTTTGCACCGGGTATGATAGAATATAGCGTGTTGTGAAGAAAAATAGATGGTCCTCTGGTACAAATGTATTAAGAACATCCAAGTAAACAAGGAGGTCACACATAATGAACGATATTATTAAGAACATTGAAGCTGCTCAGTTAAAAGAAGTAGCACCAGAATTCCACGTTGGAGATACTGTTAAAGTTTACGGAAAGATCACAGAAGGAAACCGTGAAAGAGTACAGATTTTCGAAGGAACAGTCCTGAAGAGACAGGGTGGCGGAGCAAGAGAGACATTTACAGTTAGAAAGTTTTCTAACGGAATCGGTGTTGAGAAGACTTGGCCGGTACACTCACCAAACGTTGAGAAGATCGAAGTAGTAAGAAGAGGTAAAGTAAGAAGAGCAAAACTGAACTACTTAAGAGACCGCGTTGGTAAGAAAGCTAAAGTAAAAGAATTAGTAAAATAATCAGGAAAATGAATGTAAAAAGGACAACTACATAATGTAATTGTCCATTTTTTTGGATATTGCCATGTATTTCGCAGGGAGCTGCCCGTGGCAAGTCATGAAGATAAGGGGATTATATGAGACGCAGAAGTAATCTGGATTTTGAAAGACGAAGAAGATCCCGGAGATCAAGTTACCGCAGACGTCAGGCCAAAAAAGAAACTGTTGGGAAAACTTCCGAAGGAGAAGAAGAAGATTCATCTGAATCTGGGAAAAGATCGTATCCGGCATAAGCTGGGTGTTTAAGATCGCAGTCACCTGCCTGATCGCATTTGTCGCAGTATGGTACTGGGGACAACAGGTGAGTACCGTGGGAGATTCTATGAGACCGGTACTTAAGAATGCGGATAAAGTGCTGGTAAACCGTATTGTATATAATGCATCTTCTCCAAAGCGTGGAGATATCATTGTCTTTAAGCCGAAGGGCAATGAAAGTTCGCATTATTATACGAAGAGGATTGTTGGACTTCCGGGAGAAACGGTACAGATCGTAGAGAACCGGATTTATATCAATGGAGAGAAACTGGAAGAAGATTATACAACCACGAAGATCGATACCGCAGGCATCGCAGCCGAGAAGGTTAAGCTTGGCGGGGATGAATATTTTGTGATGGGTGATAACAGAAAGAACAGCGAAGACAGCCGGAGTGCAGATATCGGAGCGGTAAAACGGTCTTACATTTACGGAAAGGCCTGGTTTGTGGTATCACCGAAGAAGAATTTCGGATTCGTGAGGTAATAGATAAGAGGAGAACAAAGATATGCATTTTCAATGGTATCCAGGGCACATGACGAAAGCAAAGCGCATGATGCAGGAAAATATCAAACTAATAGATCTGGTCATTGAGCTGGTTGATGCCAGAGTACCGATCAGCAGCAGGAACCCGGACATTGACGAACTTGGAAAGAATAAAGCAAGGCTGATCCTTCTGAACAAGTCAGATCTGGCAGAAGATAAATGGAACGATGCCTGGTCGGAATATTTCCGCGAAAAAGGGTTCTCCGTTGTGAAAGTGAACTCTGAAAAAAGGCAGGGGGGATCAAGTCTATCAACGGCGTGATCCAGGAAGCATGTAAAGCAAAAGATTGAAAGAGACAGAAAGCGCGGTATCCTGAACCGTCCGGTCAGAGCCATGGTAGTAGGAATCCCGAATGTCGGAAAGTCAACATTCATCAATGCACTGGCAGGAAAAGCCTGTGCGAAGACGGGCAACAAGCCGGGTGTGACCAAGGGAAAACAGTGGATCAGACTGAACAAGAATGTAGAACTTCTTGATACACCGGGAATCTTATGGCCAAGATTCGAAGATCAGGCAGTAGGTCTTAAGCTTGCATTTATCGGTTCGATCAAGGATGAGATCCTGCAGACGGAAGAACTGGCAGCAGAGCTTGTGACATTTATGAACAAGAATTATCCGGGAGTTTTGGAGAGTAAATATAACGTAGAAGAAGAGGCGGATCCATACGGCATGATCGCAAGGATCGCTGAAAGCAGACATTGCCTGGTACGCGGAAATGAACTGGATACAGAGAAAGCGTCTGTCCTTCTGATGGATGATTTCCGTAACGGACGCCTGGGAAGACTGACTCTGGAATATCCGGATGCATATTAGAAAGGACACGCACGAATATGTCCAGACATTCAAAGAGAGAGGAAGAAGAAAGAGACATCCTGGGGGAACTCGGCGGATGGCTTGTGTATATACTGCTTATCATCGGTCTGACCTATCTGATCATCACCTTTGTCGGACAGCGGACGATGGTAAGCGGCTCTTCCATGGAGACGACATTACAGGATGGAGACAATCTGATCGTTGATAAGATCAGTTACCGGTTCCGGGATCCGAAACGCTATGATATCATTGTATTTCCGTATAAATATGAAGAAGATACATATTATATCAAACGTATCATCGGAATGCCGGGTGAGACTGTGCAGATCCGGGACGGATATGTGTATATCGATGGAAAACGCCTGACCAGTGATATCTATGGGAAGGAGAAGATCAAGGATCCGCAGACGGCTGCAGAACCGGTTATGCTGGGAGATGATGAATACTTTGTGATGGGAGATAACCGTAATCACAGTATGGACAGCAGAGATCCGGGGGTAGGAGTGCTGACCCGGAAGGATCTGATCGGCAGAGCCTGGGTGCGTATCTATCCATTTGACAATATAGGAGTGATCCGACATGAATAAACGAGAAGAAGAAAAACTGAAAAAAGCAACAGGAAAAGCTTCAGAAAGAACTGGAGCGTACCGAAGCAATGAGCGTCTATGAAAAAGAATACAGCGACTGTACCTATATCTGTGGGATCGATGAAAGTCGGCCGCGGTCCATTTGCCGGTCCGGTGGTAGCGGGAGCAGTCATTCTGCCAAAAAGATGATCCGATCCTGTATCTGAAATGATTCGAAAAAAGCTTTCGGAGAAGAAGAGGGAGGCACTTTACGATGAGATCATGGAGCGTGCAGTGGCGACAGGAATCGGGATCGTAAGTCCGGCAAGGATTGATGAGATCAATATCCTGCAGGCGACTTATGAGGCGATGCGCATGGCGATAGGGAACCTGAAGGTACAGCCGGATCTGTTTCTGAACGATGCAGTGACGATACCGGGCGTCGATATCCGGCAGGTGCCGATCATCAAAGGAGATGCTAAAAGTGTGTCCATTGCAGCGGCAAGTATCATTGCCAAAGTGACCAGGGACCGCCTGATGGTAGAATATGACGCAGTGATGCCGGGATATGATTTCGCTGCTAATAAAGGATATGGTACGAAGAAGCATATTGAAGGTCTGAAAAAACTGGGACCATCACCGATCCACAGAATGACATTTATAAAAAAAGTACATATAAAAATATATCACAGACAACAAAGTTGTAAGAATGTTTCTAAAAATAAGCGGGAGGACTATGGCCGGAGATACAGGAAGAGAACGGAAGAATAACCGGGAGACCGGAAGCTATTATGAACGGCTTGCCGGTGCATATCTGGAGCAGGAAGGATATGAGATCCTGGAGTATAATTACCGGTGTAAGACCGGAGAGATTGATATCATAGCAAGAGAAGCGGGATATCTGGTCTTCTGTGAGGTGAAATATCGCACTTCAGATAAAAAATGGACATCCGGCGGAGGCTGTAAATCCAGCCAAACAGAGAACCATTTCCAAAAGTGCACTTTGCTATATGACGGTCAACGGAATCGATGAGGTACCATGCAGATTCGATGTGGTGAGCATCGAGAATCATGAGGTGACACTTTACCGGAATGCATTTGATTATACAGGATAGGAAGAGATCCGGAACAGAAAGGATGAATATGGCATGAATCTGGGCTTACATTATAAAAATCAGGACCATATATTTGATGAAAAAGAAGTGAACGGTGTCCCGTTCTTAAGTTATCCGATGCTGGAAGAGACCGGAATTGTGAATCATGGATTCTCGACCAGACTTGGCGGTGTCAGCAAAGGATGCTGGGCAACGATGAATATCAGTACAACCAGAGGTGACGATCCGGAAGATGTCAGGGAGAATCAGAGAAGGATTGCCGGAGCCATCGGTGTACAGCCGGAAGATATGACATTCACCAATCAGACCCATACGACCAATGTAGCGGTAGTAAAAGCCGGAGACAGGGGAAAGCGTTTTCAGGAGATCGATGGAATGATCACAGATGTGCCGGGAAATCTGTCTGGTTACATTTTACGCAGACTGTGTGCCGTTGTATTTTGTTGATCCGGTGAAGAAGGCGATCGGTCTTTCACACTCCGGATGGCGAGGAACCGTCGGTAAGATAGGAAAAGTTACCATAGAACTGATGCAGAAGACATATGGCTCTGATCCGGAAGATATCATTGCGGCAATCGGTCCGTCCATCTGCCGGGACTGCTATGAAGTGAGCGGGGATGTGATACAGCAATTCAGGGAAAGCCTTTGACGAAGCGTACTGGCCGGAGCTGTTTTATCAAAAAAGAAAACGGGAAATACCAGTTGGATCTCTGGCGTGCCAATGAACGGATATTCACAGAAGCCGGAATACGCGAAGATCATATTGCGGTAACCAATGTATGCACACACTGCAATCCGGATATTCTGTTCTCGCACAGGACTACCGGAGATAAAAGGGGAAATGTAAGCGCATTTCTTGCGCTGAAACAGATGACAACAAGAGGAGTATAACATATGACAGATACAACAATTGCAGATACGACGCAGGAAGTAACCGATGCGACCCAGGAAGCGGTCAAACAGGTTAATCAGCTGACACAATATGTACAGGACAGTATACCGGGACTGATCACGTTCGGATTGAAAGTGCTGGCGGCACTGGTAGCATTCTTTATCGGCCGGCTGGTGATCCGGTGGATCCGGAAGATCGTCAGACGTTCCTTTGAGCGCTCCGGTGCGGACAAAGGAGTGGAGCAGTTTGTAGATTCCCTGCTAAAATATGGACTGTATGCCCTGCTTGTCTTCAGTCTGATCTCCAGTCTTGGATTCGATACAACGTCCGTAGCGGCAGTACTGGCATCCGGTGGTGTGGCAATCGGTCTTGCATTACAGGGAAGCCTTTCGAACTTTGCAGGCGGAGTCCTGATCCTTTTATTAAAACCGTTTGTAGTCGGAGATTATATTATCGAGGATACCAACGGAAAAGAAGGAACCGTAAAAGAGATCCAGATCTTCTATACCAAACTCAGTACAATTGATAACAAGACGATCGTAATCCCGAATGGAATGCTGACCAACAACAGTATTACCAATGCAACGGCAAAAGATGAAAGGCAGCTGGATCTGCGTGTGGGTATTTCTTATGATGCGGATATCCGACAGGCAAAATCAGTGATCGAAAATCTGCTGATCAAAGATGAATGTATCATCAAGAACGAACAGATCAATGTATTTGTTCATGAGCTGGCAGACAGTGCGGTTGTACTGGGAATCCGTGCATGGGTGAAGAATGAGGAATATTGGGAAACCAGATGGAGACTGCTCGAAGAGATCAAGATCCTGCTGGATGAAAATGGAATTGAGATTCCGTATCCTCAGATGGCAGTGCATATGAAGGAAAATGTGTAATTCACTACACATTTTCCTGAAAAAGTACTTGCAAATATAATAAAATGCGGTATAATTATAGACGTGGCTGTCACAGACACATGCTGGAATAGCTCAGTTGGTAGAGCACTTCACTCGTAATGAAGGGGTCGTCGGTTCAAGTCCGATTTCCAGCTTATTTTTTTAGAATCCTTGGAAAAGGGTTCTAATTTTTTTGCCTGAGTATGTAAAAGTAACTGTTCGGATAAGAAATTGTCCGGATACACAGAGTGGGGGATTTTGTGTATAATAAATGTGTGGATGTGAAAGGGGAAGACACAGATGAAACAAATATGGAAACAAACATGGAGACATCGGCTGGCAGCAGCGTTGATACAGCTGCTTATGGTGCTTGCAATGGCAGGTGTCGGAATCCGGATGCCGGTGCAGGCGGCAGAAAAGAATGCGGTCACACAATCCGGTGAGATGAAGGTACATTTCCTCGACGTAGGACAGGGACTGTCTATTCTGGCCCAGTCGGAAGGAAAGACGATGATTTATGACGGTGGGGACAGAAAGACTTCAAGATTCGTAGTATCCTATCTGAAAGAACATGGCGTATCGAAAACTTGATTACCTGATCAGCAGCCACTACGATGCGGATCATATGGCAGGACTGATTGGATGTCTGAATGCATTTGATGTGAAAAATTGTCATATCCAGCAACTATGTGCATACGAGCAAGCTGTATCAGTCATTTGTGAAAGCGGTCAAAAGCCGATGGACTTAAGATGCAACATCCGGCGGTTGGAAAGACGTATAAATTTTGGAAGAGGCTCATTCGAGATCCTTGCACCGAAGACGATAGAGGCGAAGGGAAGCAACAATAATTTCAGTAGCAATCAAGTTGATGAATGGTGAAAATCAGCTTTGTATTTACCGGAGATGCGGAGCACGAAAGCGAAGCAGCAATGTGTAATTCCAGTATCGACTTAAGTTGTGATGTGCTTGTCCCGGGGCATCACGGATCTGCAACAGCGACCTCATGGGATTTTCTTCAGAAGACAGTGCCGGAATATGCGGTGATCAGTTGCGGAACGAATAATAAATATGGACATCCGGACAAAGATACCATGGATAAGCTCCAGAGTATGGACATCCAGGTATACAGGACGGATAAGCAAGGAACGATCGTTGTGACCAGCGACGGCGCGAATCTGAACTGGAGTGCGGAACCGTGTAATGACTATACACCGGGAGACGATTCGGATCAGGGAACGCAGAGTACGTCGGAAGTACAGCAGGAGGCATCACAGACAGCAACAGGAGAGCATGTATGGGTGTCTGCGACAGGAAACAAATACCACAAGACGAATCACTGTGGCAATATGAATCCGAATACGGCAAAAGAAGAGACCCGGGAAGAAGCGGAAGCGCAGGGACTTGAAGCATGTAAGAAATGTTACTAAATGAGATAAACAGTGAGAAAACGGAAAGGAATGTTTGAAAATTACAGAGTATGGAATTACGGTTGTTTACCTGATGATCTTATGCCGTATTGCTTATGCGGACTGGAAATATCAGATCATTGAGCCGTGGACACATATAGGAATCCTGACACTTGCCTGTATGGAAATGTTATTCCGTGTGGGAGTGTCTGTCCAGGAACGGTGTCTGGGTGCTGTGGTCATTGCAGTACCAATGCTGGTGTTGACAGTTCTGTTAAAAGGCGGATTTGGAGGCGGCGATATAAAGCTGATGGCGGTATCCGGTTTCCTGAACGGCGTGAAAGTTATCACATATGCAGGAATGCTGGGAATCATATTGAGCGGCATATATGTAAGCATGATGCTGGCAGCAGGAAAGATGGGACGGAAGGACAGGTTTGCTCTTGGTCCCTTTCTTGTTATGGGAATTGTTGGAATGAAATTATGGACTTCAATTAGTTGATAGAGGAGAAATAAGAGATGAACGGAGAGGCTCATCTCTTATTTCTTTTTAGGTAGCAGGATTCAAGCTGATTGATGAGTGCATACAAACACATGGCAAACAGGCAGAGAAGACAGATGCTCATGAGGAGCCAATCCATTTTGAACACCTGACTGGAATAAATAATCAGATACCCCAGCCCTTCTTTCGCAGCAAGAAATTCCCCAATGATCACCCCGACCAGACACAATCCGATATTTACCTTCATATTGCTGATGATCGCCGGAATCGAACTTGGAAGCACAACTTTAGTCAGTACCTGATGCCGTTTCCCGCCCAGTGTATAGATCAGCGTCATCTTTCCCGGATCCGCGGACATAAAACTGGTATACAGATTCAGGATGCTTCCGAAGATAGCCACCGACATACCGGCAACAATGATGGTGGTACGTGTGGCGCCGAGCCATACGATGAGAAGCGGGGCCAGGGCGGATTTTGGCAGACTGTTTAGAACAACCAGATACGGCTCCAGGATTTCTGAAAGCTTCTTACTGAACCACAGAAGCACCGCCGTCAGGATACTGAAGACGATAACCAGAAGGAAACTTACGATCGTCTCATATAAGGTGACGCCAAGGTGCAGGAAGATGCTGCGGTCTGCGACCATGTCGAGAAAACACCGGGCAATCTTAGAAGGACTGCTAAAGATAAAAGAATCGATGATTTGATGTGAGGCGGTCAGTTCCCAGACAGACAGGAAGACAACAAGAAGGAGAATCCGGGCAGCAGCTACGAACTTTTTGTGCAGCCGGTACTTTGATAAAAAGGTTCTTTGCGCTGTAGAAGATGAGGCGACGGTAGAGATGGCACTTGCATTGGAAGTGATATTTGTGCCAGAGGCAGCAGGAATCTCAGTCTTTGACATTCGGTTCATCTTCATTTAACTCCTTCCATATCAGATTAAAATAATTCTTGAATTCCGGCGCACTTCTGCGGTTCAACGGAGTATCGTGCTCCAGATGGAACAGCAGAGGAATCGTTTGTTTGATTGTTGCCGGACGATTAGAAAGGACAATGACGCGGTCGGCAAGTGAGATCGCTTCCGACAGGTCGTGCGTGACCAAAAGTGCAGATTTTCCTTCATTCCGGATGATCTGCCCGATGTCATCGCCAACCTGAAGCCTGGTCTGATAGTCCAGGGCAGAAAAAGGTTCATCCAGAAGAAGAAGCTCCGGCTCCAGGACGAGTGTGCGGATCAGGGCAGCACGCTGCCGCATCCCGCCGGACAACTCCGAAGGCCTTGCATTCTTAAAGTCACCGAGTCCATAGATGTCAAGAAGCTCATGTGCCCGTTGCTTCGTACGCGCTGTCAGTGCGTGCTGGACTTCCAGCCCAAGGATTACGTTATTATAAATCGTGCGCCATTCAAAGAGTTCATCGTGCTGTAACATATAGCCGACATTTGTCGTGCTCTCTTTCAAAGGCTTTCCGTTGATCTTAATCTGCCCCTCTGTACAAGGCAGCAGTCCGCAGATCAGCGAAAGCAGTGTAGATTTGCCACACCCGGAGGGACCTACAATGGCGGCAAATTCGCCTTTTTTCAATGAAAATGAGATATCAGACAGAGCCAGGGTCTCCCCTTGCAGAGTATGATACGTGTAAGAAATGTGCTGTAGATTTAATATCTGTTCCCGAACCGGTTCCATAGAAGACCTCCTACAAGCGAAAAATAACCTATATAAGTAAGATATGCCGCAGACAGAAAACAGGTGAATAAATGTGGTGTGTGTGGTAAAATGCTGATATGGAAATGCCAGAAAGACATTAACACACCAGGAGAGGTCATTACATGTTACTAAAAAATAAATTATCGAAAAAGAACTGGATAAATTAATCACGGATCTGCAAAAAGAGGAAAAGTCCCGACGCTTCTGCTTCACAGCTGCTGCGCCCCATGCAGCAGTTATGTGCTGGAATACTTAAGCAATTACTTCAGGATCACGGTACTTTATTACAACCCGAACATTTACCCGGAGAGCGAATACAGCAAGCGCATCGTCGAACAGCAGACACTGATCGGGGCGATGCATACGAAATATCCGGTGCAGTTCATTGCGGGCAGCTATGAGAAAGAGAAATTCTATGCGATGGCAAAGGGACTGGAAGAAGTAAAAGAAGGCGGCGTGCGCTGCTTCAAATGCTATGAACTCCGCTTAAGAGAGGCTGCAGAGATTGCAAAAGCCGGAGGATATGAGTACTTCACGACGACGCTCAGCATCAGCCCGCTTAAGAATGCAGCAAAATTGAATGAGATAGGATTAAAACTTGCAGAAGAGTATGGCGTGGCATATCTGACATCGGATTTCAAAAAGAAGAACGGATATAAGCGGTCCGTAGAATTATCCGCACAGTACGGGCTTTACCGGCAGGATTACTGTGGCTGTGAATTCTCCATGCGTCAGCGCCTGGAAGAACAGCAGGCACGAAAAGAACAGTGAAAATGCATAAATCGAATTAGAAAATTGCATTGATTAAGCAAAAAAATCACGTTTCAGGGTGAATAAATATGTAAATTTCTGCAATAATATTTGCTTTTACGCGGAAATGTGTTAAAATCGGAAACAGTAAACTTAAAAATGAAAGGAAGAAATCCATATGGCACAGTTATGGGGAGGACGTTTCACAAAAGAAACAGACCAGTTAGTATATAATTTCAACGCTTCCATTACATTTGACAAAAGATTCTATAAGCAGGATATCAAAGGCAGTCTTGCACATGTAGCAATGCTTGCAAAGCAGGGAATCTTAACGGAAGAAGAAAAAGAACAGATCACAGACGGACTGAATGGCATCCTGGAAGATGTAGAATCTGGGAAATTAGAGATATCAGATAAATATGAAGACATCCACAGCTTTGTGGAAGCAACACTGATCGACCGCATCGGCGATCCGGGAAAGAAGCTTCACACCGGACGAAGCAGAAATGACCAGGTTGCATTAGATATGAAGCTTTTCACCAGAGACGAGATCCATGAGATCGATGCCCAGGTAAAGGAACTTCTGGAAGTGATCCTTCACGTGATGGAGGAAAATGTCGAGACATACATGCCTGGATTCACACACCTTCAGAAAGCGCAGCCGATCACATTGGCCCACCACATGGGAGCATATTTTGAAATGTTCCGCAGAGACCACGAGAGACTGCAGGACATCGCAAAGCGTATGAATACCTGTCCGCTCGGTTCCGGAGCACTTGCGGGGACAACCTATCCGCTGGACCGTGAGTACACAGCCGAATTACTTGGATTCGACGGACCGACACTCAACAGCATGGACGGGGTATCCGACAGAGATTACTTATTAGAACTGTTATCTGCACTCAGCATCATCATGATGCACCTGAGCAGATTCTGCGAGGAAGTCATCATCTGGAATTCGAATGAATACCAGTTCGTGGAGATCGATGACGCATACAGTACCGGAAGCAGTATCATGCCGCAGAAGAAGAATCCGGATATCGCAGAACTCGTAAGAGGTAAGACAGGACGCGTATACGGTGCATTAAATGCACTGCTTACAACGATGAAAGGTATTCCTCTTGCATACAATAAAGACATGCAGGAAGATAAAGAATGGGCATTCGATGCCATGGATACCGCAAAGGGATGTATCACATTATTTGCCGGTATGTTAAAGACCATGCAGTTCAACAAAGACCGCATGGAAGAAAGTGCAAAACACGGATTCACCAACGCAACAGATGCAGCAGACTATCTGGTAAATCACGGTGTACCATTCAGAGATGCACACGGCATCGTAGGAAAACTTGTGCTGACCTGTATCGAGAAGAAGATCCCGTTAGATGCACTTCCGCTGGAAGAGTACAAGAAGATCTCACCGGTATTTGAAGAAGACATATATGAAGCAATTGATCTTAAGACATGTGTGAATAAGCGTATCACGATCGGAGCACCGGGAAAGGATGCGATGGAGAAGTCGATCGCAGCTTATAAGAAATACATGGCTGAATAAGAACAAAAGAAAGGGAGAGAAAAGAAGATGGAGAAGAAATTAAGAGTAGGTATTTTAGGAGCAACAGGAATGGTTGGACAGCGTTTTATCTCATTGCTTGAAAATCACCCTTGGTTCGAAGTAGTAACAGTAGCAGCAAGCCCGCGTTCAGCGGGAAAGACATATGAAGAGGCAGTCGGCGGACGCTGGAAAATGGATACACCAATGCCGGAAGGCGTTAAGAAACTGATCGTAAAGAATGTAAATGAAGTAGAAGAAGTAGCTTCTACCGTAGATTTTGTATTCAGTGCCGTAGATATGACAAAAGACGAGATCAAAGCAATCGAAGAAGCATATGCAAAGACAGAGACACCGGTTGTATCAAACAACAGCGCACACCGCTGGACAAAAGATGTACCGATGGTAGTACCTGAGGTCAACGCAGCGCACTTCGACCTGATCAAGACTCAGAAAGAGCGTCTCGGAACAACACGCGGATTCATCGCAGTAAAACCAAACTGCTCCATCCAGAGCTATACACCTGCACTTGCAGCATGGAAAGAATTCGGACCGAAGGAAGTTGTTGTAACAACATACCAGGCAATCTCCGGAGCAGGTAAGACATTCAAAGACTGGCCGGAAATGATCGAGAACATCATCCCGTACATCGGCGGAGAAGAAGAAAAGAGTGAGAAAGAACCTCTGCGTGTACTTGGAACACTGGAAAACGGCGAGATCAAACTGGCAGAAGAACCAAAGATCACATGCCAGTGCTTAAGAGTACCTGTACTGAATGGACATACAGCAGCTGTATTCATCAACTTCGAGAAGAAGCCAACCAAAGAACAGCTGATCGAGAAACTGGAAAGCTTCAAGGGATTCCCACAGGAAGCAGAACTTCCAAGCGCTCCAAAGCAGTTCATCCAGTACCTGTCAGAAGACGACAGACCACAGGTAAAAGCAGATGTTAACTACGAGAACGGAATGGGCGTATCCATCGGACGTCTGAGAGAAGACAGCATGTATGATTACAAATTCATCGGACTGTCACACAACACTGTCCGCGGTGCGGCAGGCGGAGCCGTACTTTGCGCCGAAGCACTGACTGCTAAGGGATACATTCAGGCGAAGTAACCAGGGTGGAACGGGCGCAAAACTTATATTACCTGCTAATGGAATGGAAGTTAATTTTGTAGATGAAAATGCATGGAAAAATAAAGACATTGCCCTGGCTTATCAATATACAACAGGGAGCAGTCCGGCTATTGAGAAAGACAAAGCGACATTTAACTGGACGAATGAACTCTTAGAACTTAGATACAGTGATCAGACAGATGCATCAACCCAGCAATGGCAGTTCTTCAAAGTAAAAGAAAAAATTAGATTATGTCACAAATACAGAGGATACAGTACCTTCTCAAATTTGCGGAAGCATTAAATGGAGCAGAAGGAACGATAAACTACCAGTTTAAATGGTATAAAGACGGAAGCATAAAGCTGCAAAAGCAGGGGATCAGACCCCGATATGGATTGTGATTACGGTGCTGATCGTATGCGCCGGTATTCTCGCGTGGATCATGATCAGAAGAAAGAAATAAAACAATAGCGAAAAAGGATGGAATGGGACAGCTATGATATCTGACAGGAATCATAGCTATTTGACAAGAGCATATTATAAGAAACAGAAGGAGATCGTAGTGATATGAACAGAAAGAGATTATTTGTAATGATAGCATTTTCGGTTGCCTTGGGAGTTGCGGGATGTGGAAACGATAAATCGGGAAATGTTTCGGCAGAGATTCAAAATCAGACAGAAAAACAAGATCCGTTGAGAAATACTTCTATAATATCGGAAGAGGAAGCAAGAAGCATTGCATTGACAGATGCTCAGGTAGAAGCAGAGGCTGTAACGAATATACGGATAAAATTTACTGTAGATGATGGAAGACAGGTATATGACGTTGAGTTTTATGTAACGAATCAGGAGTATGATTATGAGATAGATGCAGTGACAGGAGAAATCACAGAGAAAGATATGGAAATCGAAAATGATTTCGGAAGCCAGGCAACTTCCGATGCATCCGTCTCCATAGAAGAAGCAAAAAAAATTGCATTGGATAAAGTTCCGGGTGCTACGGAAAAAGATATACATATCGGTTTGGACTATGAGGATGGTAAGTCGTTATATGAGGGGACAATATTTTATGAGCAGATAGAGTATGAATTTGAAATTGATGCACAAGATGGGAAAATCTGGTCATGGGAAGCGGAATCTATTTGGGATTAGAGCAAAAGAAGATGGTGTATGGAAAAGTAAAAAGCTGTTGAAAAAGATACAGGTGATGTCAGGGGCAAAGTTGAAATATATAGCGTTTGCATCAATGTTTATAGATCATGTAAATAAAGCAATTCTTTATCCGAATATAAACGGAAGGACATCATTGGTTATCAGTGATTTGTTTGATATCATAGGAAGAATCGCTTTTCCGATTTTCATGTTTCTTCTCGTAGAAGGATATTTTAAAACGAAAAACAGATGGAAATATCTGGGGTATCTGGTGGTGTTTGGTATCATTTCAGAAATACCCCTTTGATATGTTCACTTCAGGTACATATTATTCTCCACATTGGAATAATATCATGTTTACTTTAGCGTTTACTATGGTTACGATTTGGATCATAGATTTCCTGAAAGCGAAAAAAAAATGCCTAGGATAGTGTTTTATCTGCTTACATTCTTGGTTTTGCTTGTGGCGTGTTATGGAGCCAGTGCTTTGGGACTGGATTATGAGTATCATGCAATTTTGGCTGGATATTTCTTTTATGTTTTTCGTGAAAAACGGATATATACCGTTTTATTTGGCTTTCTGTCAATGTATAAGGAGCCGTGGGCTTTGTTGGGATTTGGCTTGAATCTTACATATAATGGAGAGCGGGGGAAACAGAATAAGTTTTTAAATTATTGCTTTTATCCGGGACATTTGCTGCTTCTTGGTGCGTTGAGAATGTATTTAAAGATTTAAATGCAGTGAAACTCTTGCGACAAGGAATTCATACAACAGCGCTTTCTAAAACCTCGTTAAATTTGTCAAAGAAAATTCCCGTAAAGGTCAAAACGGGAAGTTTCAATAAAATTTTAGCTTATATAATAAATGTGCAAGATATTTGAGAGAGTATCCTGCACATTATTTTTTTGCAAGTGGAGTGACAAAGAAAGGACGTTAAAGTGGATGCATCTTCCCTACCGCCTTTCTGTGTGGTATTATCAGAATATGCCCCTCGGGTAATCCGGTGGCAGGGGAAAATTGTGATATTGTAAAAAATATAAAACGTAAAAAGAAGATAGGGCGTATATGAGTACAAAGGTAGAACACGCATTAGAACTGCAACATGTAAAAAGGCGCAGTTCCCGCCTTTTTATATGTTATATCTCCAGCAAAGAAGCCGGTCTCGCCTGCCGATATAAAATCCGATCGCAAATCAGATCGCAAATCTGAACACCAGTTTTGTCACAAGTCTGAACACGAGCTGAACACGATACATCTCAGTGTTGAGAAT
>ENA-OQHD01000206-OQHD01000206.1-human-gut-metagenome-genome-assembly--contig:-NODE-206-length-24945-cov-2.752357_pt1 | contig 24945 bp, 19 predicted proteins | sample MGYA00242560_ERZ504711 | MGnify/ENA primary metagenome ERZ504711 (study PRJEB26092, sample SAMD00036198) | human gut metagenome | host: Homo sapiens | study: EMG produced TPA metagenomics assembly of...
TTCATTTGAGCATTCTCTATACTCACAAACGAGAAACCGCTTCACTTCCAAAGGTTCACACCTTTGCTGTCGATAAAACGCAGCACAGCCACCTCATGTTTGTCGTCTTTTACCATTTCCACTTGGCCTATTTTATAGTTGGTCTTAGCGTAAAAGTAGATTTTACCATCGCCATCTTGATAACCCGTGAACGTATTATCGTCAACCTTCTCAATCTTCCAATCACGGACATCATTATTAGAACGGCGGATGTCTACCAATAATGACTTATCGTCGCCCTTGCCGAAAGTATATTTATGGTAGGCACAACGCAAGGTACTGGTCAACTCGGCGTTCACTTTATAGCGTTCCAGATAAACTTGGTAATACCCCGGATGCGCAGATTCCTTCTCGTGACTAAACCCGGAGCAATAATTACCCGGAGCGATAGTTCCCACCACTGGCAACATGGGGACATGCAACAAGTTCCAATGCCCTTTAGCTGTATGTGAAAAATCCATAAATCACAGTGTCCTCATATTGATAGCCCGCACCGCTACGAAACTGTGTAACGGGGCTGAGCTGCACCATTGCGTTGGGCAAGGTAGCACCCGGATAAGTTTCCGCACCCCATGTACGTGACTTTATTTTGCGCGTATACCCTAAGTCCTCAGGCTCCCACAAAGTAGCCGTACCCAAGAAAGGATTGACATATTCGGTTAATTTCTTCTGCGTACCGCCACAGCCCGTCAGAACAATCAGGGCGAACAGTAGAAATAAATATTGATTCTGTTTCATCTTTTGTATTTATTTTATATAAAAAATCTGTTGTCTCTAAAAAGCATTATTTTCCCAAAAAGTAACTGCCAATTTAAAAAGCTAGGCTCTAAAAAAAAAGTTGTGACCGAAACCCAATAACCAGATTGAGTTTCGACACACTTTTAATTGCTAACTTATTTCAGGCTCTTTTCAAAGAGAGCTTTGGCTTCAATCAAAGTACAACCACTTGTCTGCGTAGTCAGATGGTTGTTGCCGCTATTGTTCATTGCCCAGTTAGTATTATACAGCAAATCAAGTTTATTGATTCCCTTTCGCCACAAGATTTCAGCATTATTGTTAAAGAAAGTGATGAATTTCTTCTTATATATGGGGTCCAAATTCGGTTCCATAATCAGCTGCACATAATAACGCATGAAAATACCCTTAAACAAACCTCCGTCCCCATCGCCTTCATCACGAAGTAAATTATTTCCAGTATCTATCATGCTGCTATTACTGATAGCGAAATTGGCAGCCTTACGAGCATCTTTCAAATAGGACTCTTCTCCTGTGATCTTATACAGTTCGTAAGCAGCACCCAAGAATGTACCTTGGTTATAAGAAAGAGAAAGTGTACTCAACTCACCCGTCTCACCGTTCACATTATCATAGATGGCGCCGGTAGCAGGGTTAAATAAATTTTCACGCTCCCATTTATAAATATTGACAGCCCAATCCAAATCCTCCTGATTCCCGTTAATACGGTAAAGACGAGCAGCAATCAAAGCAGCAGGGCCGTTGGAACAAGCATTTTTGCTCCATAGCTGGTCGTGAGTCCAAGCAATGCCACCACCTGCGTAATCGTTCCAACCGGTCTTGATTTCATTCCACATCTCTTGAGAAGTTTCCAGATACTTGTTTTCATCAGTAACTTCGTACAAGCGAATCATGGTGAGAGCAATCCACTCCATATCATCATAAAAGTTGTTCCAATAACTGCCACCGTTCTTTGCCTTGATACCGACATACCATTTGTCGAACAAGTCGCTGTACTTGCTATCTCCGGTACGATTGTAAGCATCTATCATCACATCCATAGCATGAGCCTGCGGCCAATAATGGAAATCCTTGATTGAACCGTCATTCCCGTAGTTGAAATAATTCTCTTCCGTATTCCAGAAACGATCTATCAGGGTCACAGAACTGCTATCGGCAGCCGCATCCCAATCTATGGTGTAAAGCCCCTTATCATACATATACTCATCTTCTATCTCGCACGATTGAAGTGCCAAAAGAAGCAGGGCAGACAAAATAATACTTTTTTTCATAATCTCTCCTTAAATTAGTTGCCAATTCCACTTTATGAGTATAGTTCTCCACATTGAATATCACACTAATCTTGGTGATGGCACCCGGATTGTGGCCATCGGCCGCACCATCGAATTCATCGTTCAGTTTCCACTTCTGATCCCATTGGTTATCAGGAGTCTCCATAATATAGAAATAAGGATCTTCGGGAGTAGCCGCACCAGGATTAGAGTCTGTAGTATTCTTGGTTCCCCAATACTGTATACTACCATCAGCATAAGTCATCAAGAACTTATAGCGTTGGTCGCGCCCCCATCCTTCTTGCTTGAACTCAATTTTATCCTGACCGCAGAACACACCGTTTCCAACATAAGGCAATTCAAAAGTTGCGGCACCACTCGGACAGAAGTAGAATTCCATCTTACTTACTTCCCTGACGGTTACAGATGCAATGGAGAAATCCATCTCAATGCGGTAAACTCCCGTCTTTTCTACGGTTGTCTCGCCTTCGCCTTCCATAATCTTATTGCCATTGATATAAAACACCTTGGCACCTTCGGCTGCTCTATCTACCAGTTTGTAAGTCTTTCCGCCTTCCAACTTCGTAAAGACTTCGAACTTATCCTTTTCGGGTGAAGCACACGCCACGGCCTTAGAAGCATCCATACCACCTTCAGTAGCACTTCCGGTCAAGTAAAGCTGTGCCGGAATCTCTTCAAATCCCACCAAGCGAGTGATGGTGAGCTTCTTGCTTTCCTTTGCCATTACAGAATTCAAACCTCTGGAAGCCATTACTGTCCAAACAAGTGTACCCGTCTCACCACTGTTCAATCCGGCAGCCGCACCAACCTTGTTCAATGTCTTGTGGCTGATGGTAGCATAGCTCAAAGAACCGCCATTGTCAGAAAGCACTTTGTAAATAGGCTTAGAAAAATCTCCACCTTCTTTATCGAATACCACTTCATAAAGAGGGGCACCGCTATCTTCAGCCTTGGCCGACTCCCATTCAAAGAACAGGCTGGCGCTGGCCGACGATTGCAAGACTACTTCCTTGCCGTCAGTGGGTTCATACAACTGATTTACTGAGGAAACTTTGGAATCCTTGTATTCCATGTCTTCCGTACAAGACGTAGCAAAGAGGACTGCCGAAAAAATGAGCTATTGTTGAGAATATTGTTTTCATTGTTCTATTGTTTTTAATGAGTTTAGATACACGTTAATTTCCATATCCTGGATTGTTAGGCGCCAGATTGGGATTCAAATTGATTTCACTGATAGGAACTGCCCAAAGGTAATCTCTTGCCTCTTCGAACTTGCGAGTGTCAAGCTTATTCTCGTCCACGAAGCTTGCACCGCGCACCTTGCCCGACAAGTATTCGTTGCCAGCCTTCCAACGCTTAATATCATACCAGCGCAAACCTTCCATCGCCATTTCTACACGACGTTCGTCGCGAATAATCTGCCTCATCTCTTCCTTGCTCTTTCCGGCAGGAAAGTTCAAGGCTGCATCGGCAGTGAATCCGGCACGTTCGCGGATGGGACGGATGGTCTTGTTCCATACCGCTTCAGTCATACCGCTTGTTTCGTGAACAGCCTCAGCATACATCAGCAAGATGTCAGCATAGCGCATAGTGATGATGTTCATACCGGAATTCTGATCACCGGAAGCCTGCGGATTATAATACTTACGGGTGAAATAACCGGTAGAAGTGCCGTTTCCACCACCATCGTAGGCATCGGTTCCCGAACCCGGACGAATGTTGATGACTACGTCTTTACTGCCATCGTCCACATTGCCACTCCAGTCATAGCCATCATAAATGATAGTAGCGGTGAGACGTGGGTCACGGTTGTCGTAAGGATAAGCAGGGTTATAATCTGTCCCGGCTTCACTGATAGTCTTTCCACTAAGCATCAGATAAGTATCTACCAATGATTGTTGCGGCACACGGTTCACGGCACGTCCGCCTCTTGACAAAGGAATCATGTCTACCATCTCACCCCAAAGTAATCAAATTGGGTACATAAGAACGGTCCATGATAATCTCTTCATTATACTCATTGGCTTCATCAAAAACGCCCGGCATAATCAGGAAATAAGGCATAAGTACCATATTCGCCCTGTTTGTTCATCAGATTGTCGCAATAAAGCATCACATTGTTCCAGTCGCTATCCATCAAGTAGACACGAGCCTGCAAAGCACAAACGGCACCTTTAGTAATTTTGCCCTTGTCTTCTTCGGGCAATTGGTCGCGAGTGGGAAGCGCATCCTTGATGTCTTCCAATTCTTGGTGAATGAAGCTGATAATGGTTTCGCGGTCTGTACGACTTACACTCCGCGATTCTTCCAGCGTGATGTCCTCCGTAAAGAAAGGTACTGCACCATAAAGGTTAGTCAGACGGAAGTAGAGGCTTGCACGGATATAGCGTATCTCGGCAATCATACGTGCTTTAACAGATGCGTCCATGTTGGGTACCAGATCCACCTTTTCAAGGAACACGTGGCAGGTCTTTATGCCTCCGTAAAGGTCTTTCCATTCATTCTTGAAGATGTCGAGCGAGGGAGTAGCCATACCTTTGCGAATGGCACGTTGGTCGTCCACACTGCGACCGTCGTAAGCATTGTCACTCAAACTTTCATCGCTCCACATACGGCCTGCATTGTACATCTGGCTGTAAGCCATGTTCACCACATACTGGGCTTTGGTGGTGGAAGTCCAATAAGAGTTATCCGTAAATTTGTTTGTCGGTGCGTTCTCCATCTCGTTGCAACTGCAAAGCATCAGAACAGCCATTCCGGCAAAAGCTATATATTTTCTTAGTCTCATAGTTATCTGTTGTTTTAGAATTCAATGTCTATACCGAAACCATAGTAACGGAGCGTCGGGTAGTTTCTACCAGAATTGGCGCCACTATTACCCATCTTAGAGTCGAACTCAGAAGATTCAGGGTCAATAAACGAGTTATTACTGAAAGTCAGCAAGTTTTGTCCGTTGACATAGATACGTGCCTTTTCCATGCCCACCTTGCGGCTCCATGCTTTTGGGGAATGTGTTAACCAATCTGCAAGTTCTTCAGACGCAGGTAGTTTTCCATCCATCAAGAATAGGTCGGAACCTTGTCCGTTTCCGTAGTTGTTTCTGTTGGAAGTAGAACCCGGAGCAGTAAGTCTCGGCCAACGTGCATCGGTGTTGGTAGGAGTCCAGAAATCCAGTTGATGCTTATAGATATTATAAGAGTAATTGGCGTGGAACGGTTCAATCAATTCACCACGAAGCATCATGTCACGCTTGCCCACACCCTGCCAGAACATACCGAAATCGAATCCTTTCCATTCTACATTGTAGTTGAAACCGAAAGTAAGACGAGGGAAGGCATTACCCAAGATAAACTTATCCTTCGAGTCGATGACACCATCTTCGTTACGGTCTACAAACTTCACGTCACCCGGCTGTACCTTTCCACCTACAGGAATAGCCGATGCCTCAATCTCCTCGTAGCTTTGGAAAAAACGCCGTCCATCTTGTAACCGTAGTAAGACTCCAACGGACATCCTTCACGGGTGATACGGCTCAACTCCTCTATTTGTGAGATTCTTTCGTGACCAGGGTACTTCAGCACTTCATTCCAAGAGTCACCAAGATTGAAGTTGAAGTTATGATTTGCAGCTCCCGTTTTCAAACGATAGTTGATAGAGAGGTCCCAACCTTGATTCTGCATCTCACCAATGTTGTCCATCGCCATATCCGTACCGAATACCGAAGGCACAAGGGGCTTCATTAAAATGTCGCTCGTACGCTTGTAGAAATAGTCGAACGTCACATTCAAAGCGTTATTGAAGAACGAAGCGTCTACACCCACGTTGAAGGTTTTGGTCTTTTCCCAAGTCAAATTATCCTTACCTAACTTAAAACCTGCGCCCGATACTGTCTGGTTGTTGTATGCGTAAGAGTTGTTGTACAGTTCGTAAACAGTAAAACGGTCATAAGTACCAATAGACTGGTTACCCAAGATACCAAAAGAAGTACGCAGTTTCAAGTCACCCACACGTTCCTTGTAAGCCTGCATAAAGTTCTCCTCGCTCAAACGCCAGCCTAATGAAACAGAAGGGAAGAAACCCCATCGGTAGTCTTTATGAAACTTGGAAGAAGCGTCATAACGGAAGCTGAATTCTGTATAATATCTGTCAGCGTAAGAATACCCCACACGTCCCAACAGAGAAGTCAGACTGGTACGGTTGGATTCATCTACAAATGTTTTTCCTGTGATGTTTCCCACAGTACTATTGGTAATGTCTGTACCGATACCCAAGTCGGGATCTACCCCCTTCTTCTCAATCTCATTGCTAGACGAAGTAAACGATTCATTGGTTACTCCAAAAAATGCCCGCTGACATTGTGTTTACCGAATGTCTTGTTGTAATCCAACAAAAGTTGGCTATTAATAAGGTAAGCCGTATGATTCCAGTTACTGGTCCGATAGTCAGTATCTTTCACTGGACGTGGTTCGGTAGCCTCTTCATTCAAGTAATAGGATACGCCCAAATTGCGGGTAGAACGCATGTCGTTTATCACATCCGCACCCAACACTCCACGCAACTTCAATCCGTCAATAAGCCGGAATTCAGCATTGACATTAGCGTTCAGATAATTGTTACGATACTTGTTACGGCCACCAGCTTCCAATGCTCCCAATGGGTTAAATTCAGTCAATACATCATTTAACAAATATCTTCCATCTTCCGATTTCATTTTGTAATAATAATAAGTAGGTACACGGGCGGCATCCACTTCCAAACTCCCACCGGTGGTACTTACACTATTATTACGTGTATAAGCCAAAATAGCATTCAGTTTCAAACGTCCCACTTCCGTGCTAACATTGGTACGAAAATTATAACGCTGCACGCCAAAATCACTGTTGCCCACATAATTACTTTCCTGGTCATAATAACCCATGGACACCATGTAAGTAGGTTTTATCACTACCTCCAGATACGCTTAGATTGTAATTCTGCTGTAAGGCTGTGCGGACTATCTGATCTAAAAAACCAGCTTTCTTCAATTTTGATGGGCAGCCAGGTCACGGATTTGATCGGGTGTATACAAAGGAGCCTCTCCAGCATTAGTGGCAGCTAAATTGCGCAAAGTAGCGTTCTGATAGCCTTTCACCGGAGAAAACAAGATATCCGGATTCTGCCATCCCATCATACCACTTAACCGAACTGTCGCACGCTGGTTCTTCTTACCTTTCTTAGTAGTAACCAAAACTACACCATTGGAAGAACGTGAACCATAAATAGCAGCTGTACCGGCATCTTTCAAGATGGAAATGTTCTCAATATCATTGGGATTCAATTTATCGAAACTACCGCCATCAGCTACCAATCCGTCTATGACAAAAAGCGGACTATTGTCATTCACAGTGCTGATACCACGAATATTAAAGTTAGTCTTACGATCATTAGGATTGCTACTGCGCTGCTGGATAACCACGTTGGGCGCAGCCCCTTGCAAAGCATCTGTCATGTTAGCCACGGGACGGTCTTCGATCATGGAAGCCTTTACCTGGTCTACAGCACCTACGGCACTCTTGCGGGTAGTAGTACCATAACCGATGACAATAACTTCATCCAGCACCTTGGTATCCTCCTTTAAGACAACATTCAATTGTTTTTGATTTTTCACAGCAAATTTCCTGAGTGGCATATCCCACATAGGAAAAGACGAGAACATCTTGGGCACTACAAACAATGGAATAGTTTCCATCCACATCTGTAATGGTACCCACACCTTCTTTACCCTTAACAGTAACACTCACTCCAATCAGGCTTTCACCTGTGGCATCCTTAACGGAACCTCTCACCGTGGCATTGTTTTGCTGCACCACAGTAATAGTCTCCGCATGTGCATAAACCGCAGGAGCCTGCGCCAGCATAGTCACAGCAGGCAAGGCAATAAGCCAGAACTTATAGTTCCCACCTATCCGAGCCAGCAATGAATTTACTGTGTACACTCGATTCTTTTTCATATTCTTTAAGATTAAACATTATAATAAATCACGATAAAAAAACGGAAAAGAACACAAATAATACCAACGAACAACCAATTCATGCAATTTGTATCCTAATCCTCCTTCCAGCGCACTTTATTGATTTTAAATAATTCCTGTTTTTACAAGCTGTTCAGCAAATCCACTTTACCCTCGTTCACTAATTTCAAAATCAATTCTCCAAACAGCGTATTCTGCCAAGCAAACCATGCACGGGTAAAGTTAGTGGGGTCATCCTTGTGGAAAGACTCGTGCATGAATCCCGTACCGGCATCCGTATCCATCAGCATTTTGATACAAATCTTTATCTCCTCATCATTCTGGCTGGTGAATGCCTTCATCATGATACTCATAGGCCATACCATATCATAACCAATGTGCGGACCTCCGATACCTTCACCGGCTTTACCTTTAAAAAGTAAGGGTTGCTGCCACTCCACACAAAGCGGCGTGTATTCTGATAGATAGGATCGTTTACGTCCACATCACCCAAATAAGGCATAGCAAGAAGGCTGGGTACATTGGCATCGTCCATTAACAGATGATTGCCGAATCCATCTACTTCAAATGCATAGATTGTCCCAAACTCAGGATGATTGTAAGTGGCATATTTCTTCAGGGCTGCCTCCACTTCGGCTGCCAAATCGGTGCATTCTTTGGCCAAGGATGTTTCCTTGTTTACTTCCGTCAGAATTTCAGCAGCCTTTCTCAGAGAAGAGACAGCGAAAAAGTTGGAAGGGACCAGGTACTGAAGCGTAGTGGCATCGTCCGATGGGCGGAAAGCGGAAACAATCAGTCCCACCGGTTTGACCGGAGCACCCAAGCCGTCGTTATTCAGCGTATCCAGAGCACGTTCCGTCTTACGTTGGAAACGGTAAGGGCCTACACCGTCCTTACGCTGCTGTTCCTTGAAAGTCTTCAGGATAGCAGTAATTGCCTTCATCCATTCACCGTCGAAGATACTGCTGTCACCAGTTACTTTCCAATACTGGTAAGCCAGACGAAGCGGGTAACAAAGAGAGTCTATCTCCCATTTGCGCTCGTGCAGTTCGGGCTTCATATCTGTCAAGTCAGTCATCCAGTTGCCACCCGTAGGTCCGTCGTTGAAAGCATTGGCGTACGGATCAATGTTGATGCAAAGGAACTGACGGCGAATGACACCTTCGAGCATCTCTTTCAATTGCGCATCATTGTTGGCTAACTGCACATATGGCCACACCTGCGCACCGGAGTCACGCAGCCACATAGCATGGATGTCACCGGTATAAACAAAAGTATCGGGTTTACCGTCCAGCATGCGAAAGTGTACAGTAGTGTCAAGCGTATTAGGAAAGCAATTCTCAAACATCCACGCCAACTTAGGATTGGTAAGCAGTTTCTTCACGCGAACAATCTCAGCTTCCACCGCTTTTGAGGTGAAAAGGCGTTTCTTCATTTTTGGACGATTGCTCTTGTAAGCAGCAGTCATCTGAGCATAGTTCTCCACACAAGTGTTGTCACCTTTCAGGATAAAAGTGTCTGCCTTAGCATAGCCTTGCATACAGAGCATGGCAACAGCGCACAAGGTAATGTTTCTCTTTTTCATTTGGTCTGATTCGTTTTAATTATAAAGACTGATTAGCGAACACGGCCAAACGCGCGTACATCTCTACCATGGCGGCTTGTGTCAGCAGCCATTTACGATTGTCGCGGCTCTTGCCGGTGAAATCAGTATTGAAAAGGCCGTTCTCTTCACGGGCATGCGTCCAAGCATAGTCCAGACTGCGGGCAAAGGAATCAAGATAAACCTTGTTACCGTCCACCTGATAGAGTTCCATAAAACCACGCAACATAACGGCGGTGAACCACACATCACCCTTCTTCAGCATATGAAACGGTTCTCCCTGTCCGGGGGTGAATTCCATGAAGAAATAATTATGACAAGCAGCAGCAATCGCTTGCGCATCCTTCAGATACTGCCCATTACCGGTAAGCTGATAGAGCAAAGCAGCCGACTGCATCATCTGACCGCTGTTATAGGCAAATTTGGCACGTCCTATCTCACCGTCCAAACGCATGTTGTCGAAGTAAAGGCAGTCTGTTGTGTCCTGCAATGTTGCTTTAGTCCACTCGTACAAACTCTTCCCTTTCTCAAAATAGGAGCTGTCTTGCGTAGCCTTGAAAAGTTTCAGGGCAAAGACGGAACCAGGGGCGTTGGAACAAGTGTTCTTTGATTCCTTCTTCTGTTCGCACCAATAGATACCTCCTCCCAAACAATCGTCCATACCGCTTTCTATAAACTTCCAGATAAGCTTGGCGCTCTGCAGATAGTTCTCTTGGCTAGTCATCAGATAGACGTCTGTGAAGTCAATGCCGAGCCACACGTTGTCATCGTAAAAGCGGTCGGACAACGGAGCGTCCTTGATGTAAGAAGCATACGCTTTGGGCATACGACGAGTATCGAAATATTCAGCAAGTCCCGGAAGCACTTTCTCATCAAGCAACTTCTGATAGTTCCCGAAATCTTTCTTGTTATCTTTAGTGGCCTCCATCAACGCATTCACTGCGGAGAAGGTACCGGAATAAGGCCACAAATAAGAGTAAAGATTGGGACGGTTCTTCTGTTCCTCGGAAGCCAGATAAGTAGCGGTATAGCCTTCCACGTCCGAAGGATAATTCTCACGCAACAGACAAGTGCCCGGTGCGGAATAGTGAGCATATAAGGAATCAAGTGTTTGTGTAGATCTGACCAGCATTGCGTTGTCTGCCACAGCCGGTTCTTTCTGTGTCTTGCATCCGGTTACTGCCAAGGCGCATGCCAATAGGCAGAGGAGTGCTTTCTTGGAATTTTTCATCATTTTTTCTACGGCATTAAATTGTTCGACTTGTTTTTCACTCCGTTGCAGGAGTCTTCTTCTTTTATATAATATATAAACCCTATTAAAAACGATTGCAAAAATAGACAGTAAGGTTAAAAGCCAACTATAAATCCGTGACATAACCGTCCACATTCCGGACATGGCAGAATTCTAAAACAAGTTTGTCACAAAACAGACACACCGTTTCCCCCATACTTCGGAAACATCATTTCCCAACAACTGGAAATTCTGAAATACGCAGGGTTGTACAACCGTAGGGTATCAGCGTGATTTCTTGCTCTCCTCCTTCGGCACTGCCACAGAAAGAGAAAGGCTGGGGCCCTGCCATTTCATTATATACTGTCCAAGTAGGGATAAGACGAGCCTTCATCTTTATTTCAACCGGTGCATTTTCCTGATTCCAAGGAAAGTCCAATTGCTGTTTTTGGCTATTGATACTTACTTGGGCCACCTCGTTCATTCTGTTACGGTCAAAATCCACCAATCCGTAGTTCCATGGATCCGAAGAAGTCACCTGATAATAATAAGAACCATACCAACTATCCTTAAACTCTTTCTTTTCCCAATTTTCTTCCATTTTCAGGGCATATACCAACGGACCTCTTTCAATAGATACTGCGTTTTCATACCAAGTGCTAGTAAAGACCTCCATGGGCAGATACAGTTCAATCTTATCATTCCGCTTCCATATACGGTCTACGATAGCTATTTTCCCACCTTTGACAGTTTGCTCCATCTTTCCATTTACCCGTATTTCAGCTTGCTTGCACCACTTCGGAACACGCAGGTGAAATGGAAATTTCACTTGTTTCACCTTATTCCTCACCTCTTTAATGGTAAAAGTTATCTGATGATCCATCGGATAGTAAGTATCTTCACTGATAACCACCGGTACATTATCACCCACATTGGCTGTTACTTCCGACGGAGAATAGACAATGGCTGCAATGCCGTTATCAGGTGTGGCATACCATAGGTGCTGTGTAAAATTTTGGCCAACCTTGGTGCATATTCGAAAAACAACATGGGTATCCGGTCAGAGTGCCAAAAGCAAGGTCTGTCCCTTCATGATCCTGGTCGAAGTTGCGACGATGGCGTGTTACCATCACCTGATTCGGTTGCTGGAAATATTGCTTAGTCATAAAGTCATCGGATATTTGGGCTGGTAAAGCATTAAAAGCAATGCGTTCCAAATGGTCGGCAAAGTCTATGTCTCCTGTAATCTCCACCATTTTTTACCAGCGAGTACATCAACTCTACGGCCGAACACAACTCCGAGCCTTGTGTAGGATTGTTTCCATGCAAAGCCTCATCGCCTCCATACATGCCTTGCGGCTGTCCGTGGAACCGGCGAATATCTCGAAAGCCTTCCTTGACAGCATCAATATATTTCCGGTCGGTATCTTGCTGATAATAAATAATCGGTTCTTTGATGCCTTGTGCCAAATTAACACAGTGTATAGTGCAGGGTCTGCGCAAGTCTCCCCTATCTACCATATCTATGAAACTGAAACTCTGCCGGTGCAGCAAATGCCCCAATTCAAGCAAAAAATCCTCCCCCGTAAGATTATAAAGCCAATATACAGCTTGCAAATTGTCACAAGCACGGAATTCTGCCCAACTGCTCCAGTGTCCTAAAGGTTTTTGCGGCAAGGTATTCAGTTGATAACGGAAATATTTTGTCATAAAAGCGACGACTCTCTTATCGTTCGTTGCCGAATAATACTGCTGTAGGATTTTCAGCACGACCATACGCGGCCACCAGTCTTGCGAGTTATCACGTTGCAGTCCAGGCTCTCCCGGATAATCTTTTTCAGGACCGAAGAATCCGTCCTCACGCTGGCTCTGCAAAGCCCATTCTATCCAAGGTTGCACTTTGGCTTTCAAGACATCATCATCCAGTATATACGCCAAAGGAAGTAGACCGTCTATCCAGTATGGACCGCGTTCCCACTGGTCTCCATCACCACCTAACCAACCATTGCGTTTGCCCATAACCGAAGGGTAAAGAACATCCATCTGACCACTGGCGCCATTTTTCTGACGAACCAGCATTTCGTGCAACCAGCCTTTAGGTTTGATACTGCCTAAAGGAAGTTCCATTAAGGGCTTACGGAGTAGAGGATAGCGATTATTCTTGTAGTTTCCTTCTACTACCTGGCTCAAAAGAGCATCCACTTGTTTCTCCGCCTCAGGCGTAAACCACTTTTGAGCAGATATTGTAAAGAGATTAGCAGCTAATAAACATACAACAGCAAATATTTTAAATTTTCATTTTTCAAGGTATTTGTTATTTCCAATAAATTTACTTCAATAGAGTTGTTAACTTACTCACATTAAGCACTTACACCTGAGAATCATCAGATCCTTGTGTCTGTGGTGACAGACACAAGGATCTGAAAAATGGGAATATAATAACTGTTTATTCGTATACTTCCATTTCATAAATGCGCACATCTTTACCAGAAGCCGATTGCATGGGCTGTGTCACTAAAAGACGCAGGTAGCGAACACTTTCAGACTTATTTAGCGTGCGATTCAGTACATTCTTACCATTACCAGAAACATAGTCCAGTGTGCGCCATTCACCATTCTTGTCGCTCTTACCTTGCAGAAAGCAGGAGGAAGTGACGTAGGAATGGTTTTCGCCGGCAGCGTTCAGTAACTTCCAGCCATTAATGCTTCTTTCACCGCCCAAATCAAAGTCTACGTAGTGGGGCATTTCAGCAATAGCACACCACTTTGTGTTTTCGTCGCCATCTACCATGAAAGCCGGCTTCTCTTTCTCGTTCACATAGCTTGAATAGCCCATTACCATGTCCTGCTTCAGAATGTTCACTCTCTCTGTGGAGCTTTCCGTCTGATAGCGATTGCACTTGTTTGCCGTACGGAACAGTTCGGAAGCGGGACAAACAGAAGTAGCAGCAACATCAGTCAAAGTGGCGGCAAAAATAACAATATCCTTATTATCGGGCAATACCACCTCAGTAGCCTTTTCTGGCAGGTCTATTGCGAACTTAAACATGTAAGTGAACTCATACGGCTGATCGCCTTCACCGGAATGGCGGTGCGTACCCACATAGGCAACTTCAGCATCTTTCAGATAACCTTCCGTATGTCCGGTGTGCCCCCAACTGACCGATGAAGCCAGTATAAGAAGGAACAATGACTTCCTGCACATACTTGCCTACGCGGAATATCCCCTTCACATCTTTATCAGAAGCGGCAGCAGCAAGGATATAGAGTCTGTTATAAGTACAGTCGGCGGGCAGTTTCAGTACATTGCCCTTGCAAGCCATACCATTCAGCTCTTCACGTGTCTCCAATTTGAAAGGCACTCCATGCACATTCATCTCGGCAGGTATCAATTCAGCAGCATAAGAATAACCAGACTCAAAGTTGGCAGCAGCCTTGAACTCGTTCCAACTGAAGCACTTCTTATCATAAACAAGGGGCAATGGTTCGGCCACCGTCTGCACCCTTTTTATTGGAAGCAAAACGTACCTTGTAGGTCTTAATGCTGTTTGGATTGACTGACACTTCCAAGCGATTTCCACTGAATGTAGCCTTACCGATGGTCTTTTCCGTACCATCTGCTTCTACAGCAGCCACAAGGTTGTCGGCAAAGACAATCGAGGCTTTCTGCGCCTGCTTGCCTGCGGCTTCATACACGCGTACCACATATTCATCTGAACTTTCGGCTTTCTTTAAGGCTTTAATAAGTACATTCCGGTTATCGGAAAAAGCCAATGAATAGCTCTTACCTAATTCGCCGCGATGCTTTCCAACAACGAACGCCTTGATGCGCTGGTTCAGCAACTCAGCATTCTCGCGGGTTTGAACTACGTCCAAAGCGCCCACATGACCTACCAAGCTGTAAGTAAAGGTATGGTGACCGAAGTCCTGACGATCTTGATAAGCATAGTTCTTTTTTGTCTTCGGAGTGTGCAGCAAAGTGAGACGCAGGGTGTTGTTATCAGGCTTGTCCCAGCCATATTTGCTGTCGTTCATGATGGAAACGCCATAAGAACCGTTAGCGTCCGTTAAATCTGCCCAATATTGAGCATATACTTCGTAAGCGGTCAAGATGTTGTTTCCTCTCTGCACGCTGCCTACGCCCAAGTCGTAAGTGGCCACCTCATTATTCAAATTGAGGGGAAACTCAGCCTTCAACAGAGCGTTGGTAGACTGCCAGTCCACTTCGTTAGTAAAGTCAATGCGGTGGGCCAATACACCTTCATACAAATGGATGTACTGGCGGAAAAAAGAATCATCGTGACGTTTCTCCACGCAGAGAGTCTTACGTAATGCACCGTTTTCGCAAAGAGTCACTTTCACATCCTCGGTGATGGAGATAGGAGTAGCGTCCACAGTCTCTTTCAATATCTCCCATGCCGGCCATTCGAATGACTTGTTTTCAGTGAAGAGGGCTAAACGAATAGCCTTACCAGCCTTTACCAATTCCTTGTTGATTCTCTTGTCGAACAGTGAAGTAATGTCACCGTTCTCATTCAATGTCAGTTTGTAGAACGAATTTTCAACACTTGCAGCTTCAACAGCAGACATCTCTTTTCCTTCGCCGGAGAGGCGGACATCGTAAACTGCGTATCCATTGGCGGGTACAGTGGCTTCTACTAACAAGCGGACCTTTCCATCAGTATATGAAACCAACTGAGAAACCACCAACTTGCCTTGTTCGTTATATACAGCCACACTTTTGGGAAAACGAGAAGCCTCCACTTCGATGGTCACCACATCTGTAGCCTTGAAGCCCGAAGCGTTATAGAGCACTACGGGAATCCCCTTGACACGAGTATCAAGCTTGCCTGCCACACTTCCCACAGAATGAGTCAGGATACTGGAGAACTGTTTCAGAGAGAGAAGTTCATCGTTCCAAGAAAATTCATAGGCACGGGGAATGCTGGTACCAGTCAAATCATCGTGGAATTGGTGGAATATGAAGCGCTGCCAAGACTCCGTCAGACTCTTGCCAGGATATTCGGCAACCCCCAAAAGGGCAGCAGCCACAGAAGCACGTTCAGCGGCATCACCCAAAAGTTCATTTTGACGATTATAGAGTTTCATAGCAGCCTGTGATGTGTAGCAGCCGGTTCCATGAACGTCCATCAGCAATTCACCGTCAAATACGGGGAGCTCGGGATGGCTGCCATAGGGCTGGTAATCCTTGAACAACTGGTCACTGGCTGCACTGATAATCTTCAACGGACCGTCTCCCTTGATACCTTTCTCCACGGAAGCCACAGAAGCGATGGTAGGTGAACCGCCCACATCACCTGTTCCATAGTAGCGGTAAACGGTATTCAGGGGAGTGCATTTGGAGAGTTCCATCAAATATCTATTTTCTGAAAGGTCTTCATTATCCCAACGACGACCGTAATCATATCCGTGAGCCAGCATGACGGACGCTCCATCCACTCCTTTCCACAGTCCGATGGTAAAGGGATGCTTGCTCTTACCGTAGAAAGGATTGTTACGCCAATCCAGCTTCTGTGAAGAGAAACCTATCAGTCCACAATGGGCAGCAACAGTAGGCAATGTCCAACCGAATCCGAAGCAATCGGGAAGGAAGATGTCGGTACTTTCTACCCCCAGCTCCTTACGATAGAACTCCTGCCCCAGCATAATGTTGCGAATAAACGATTCAACAGACGGCACCAAAGTGTCGGTAGCATCCCAACTGGCCCCACTCACATGCCATCGACCTGCCTTTACAAAAGCCTTCATCAGTTCGTATTCACGAGGATAATATTCCTTCATCCAAGCATATTTCACACCTCCTTCAAAATTAAAAATATATTCCGGATACTGCTTCAGCAGAAACAGATTTCTGATTCAAGGTATTCCAAACATAATCCTTAATAGTAGTCTGAATGTCCCAGTTCCACTGCGTGTCCAAGTGGGCATCTGCCCACCATGTACGCTTTTGCTTTCTTCGGTGCAACGGTCTGACCGATAATTGTCCTCCTGCAACGGCCAACATCACGGCTCCCGCTATCAGATGGGTCTTCCCCATCAGTATTCGTCTCTTTTCATGGTTTTGTTATTATTGTTTTTCGTAAAAGATAATGTCAATTCGATATAAACCACCGCATTCTTTGTTATAAATGTGCTGCCTCCTCTAACCGCAAACCGCTCTTTCACCTTCTCTCTTTAGCCTCCATCCGGCAACAATAGTTTTCTGACATGTGGAATGTTGGTAACAAAAATAGCCCATCCTTCACTCTCATACTGTACAGATTCGCGACATAGATATGTAAAAAGTCGTCTGTGGCATGATTTTATATATTTATGTCATAAATAGCATACATTTCCTACAGAATACAAACTACTTTTGTATATTGTAAAAATCCAAAAGCTAAGAACATGAAAAAACAATTCCTACTCTCGGCAGTTCTCTGCCTCTCACTGACCGCTTTCGGACAGAAAGTACATCAACTGGCCTCACCCAGCGGAAACATCCGCATCTCGGTGGAGCTGACCGATCAAATCCAATATGATGTAACCCAAGGAAATCAAACACTGATGGACAACTGTGTCATTGGTCTGGAAACTGCCAACCACCAGCTGGGCATCCATCCTAAACTAAACAAAGTAGTACGCCAAAATGTAAACGAGGAACTGACTCCCATCGTACCCCTGAAATTCTCTACTATAACCAACCGCTACAACCAATTGCTACTGAAGTTTAAAGGAGGCTATTCAGTAGAGTTCCGTGCCTTTGATGACGGATTCGCCTACCGCTTCCTTACTGACCTGAAAGGCGAGCAAGAAATAATGAATGAAATCCTCCGCCTGAACTTTGTGGATGATTGCCTGCTACATCTTCAGCAACCTGACGGCTTTAAGACTTCCTATGAAGAAGAATATCGCCACCAAACAAGCAGCGAGTGGAAAAACTCCAATCGCATGGCTCTGCTTCCCCTTTTAGCCAGCACACCCAAAGGTGACAAAATCCTCATGAGTGAAACCAATCTGACAGACTATCCCGCCATGTTTCTGAAAAACGATGGACAAGGCGGCATTACCGCCGTCTTCCCCCGTCTGCCTCTTGAATTCGGAGAAGACGGTGACCGCAGTCTCAAGATTCTGAAAGAAGCCAACTGCATAGCCCGTACCGCAGGCAAGCGCAGTTATCCATGGCGTTACTTCGTCATTACCGACGATGACCGCAAACTTATAGAAAACACTCTATCCTATCGCCTCGCTGAAAAGAATGTCATAGAAAACACCTCTTGGATTAAACCAGGACTAGCCAGCTGGGAATGGTGGAACGGAGCCACACCCTACGGCCCCGACGTGGACTTCAAAGCAGGTTGCAACCTTGACACCTACAAATACTTCATCGACTTCGCATCCCACTACGGCGTAGAATATATAGTAATGGACGAAGGCTGGGCCATGAACACCCGCAACCCCTATAAACCCAATCCCTCGGTAGACATACACGAACTCATCCGCTACGGCAAAGAAAAAAACGTAGGCATTGTGTTATGGCTCACTTGGCTTACGGTAGAAAACCACTTTGACCTATTCGAAACTTTCGAAAAGTGGGGTGTGAAAGGCGTAAAGATAGATTTCATGGATCGTAGCGACCAATGGATGGTAAACTTCTATGAACGCGTAGCACATGAAGCCGCCAAACACCATCTCTTCGTTGACTTTCACGGTGCTTTCAAACCTGCCGGATTAGAATACAAATACCCAAACGTACTCTCCTACGAAGGCGTAAGAGGTATGGAGCAAATGGGCGGATGCCGTCCCGACAACAGTGTCTATTTCCCCTTCATACGCAACGCAGTAGGAGCCATGGACTATACTCCCGGCGCCATGCTTAGCATGCAGCCTGAAGTCTACCATTCCGAACGTCCCAATTCTGCCAGCATCGGCACACGTGCCTATCAGATGGCACTCTTTGTTCTTTTTGAAACCGGCCTGCAGATGATGGCAGACAATCCTACCCTCTATTATCGCAACGACGAGTGTACACGTTTCATCACCCAAGTACCCCAAACATGGGACGAAACCATCGCTCTCGAAGCCAAAGCAGGAGAATATGCCATCGTGGCCAAACGCAAAGGAGAACAATGGTATATAGGAGGCATGACCAACAACCGCGAACGTGAACGGGTCTTTAACATCTCCCTTGATTTCCTGCAAGAAGGAAAAAAATTATCTCATGACCTCTTTTGAAGACGGCATCAACGCTGACCACCAAGCCATGGACTATCGCAAGCAAGAACAATCCTTGAAGAAAGGCAACCATATCACAGTCCGTTTGGCACGCAACGGTGGATTCGCTGCGGTCATTCGCTAATCATATCCATACCTATCTGCTCCGTACAAATACATTTCTAAGGATACGGAGCAGATACAAAGCAAACTGTAAGCCTACAACTAAAGAAATATATTGCAAATATTGACTGTTTCCACCTTAAAATATATCTTTGCAACTTAAAATCAATACAACAAGCCACATGAAAGACATATACTGGAAAGGCCATACGATTTTATTGCTTATCAGCCTCTTATGCTGTTTTCCGGAATTTTGTGTACGCTTACAGCCTACGGCAATTCTCCAATAAAAACGGTCTTTCCAATAGTGCCATCCAATACCCTTTACCAAGATAGCCAAAGGTGTACTATGGATAGGAACATGCGACGGACTGAACGTGTTTGACGGCAACAATATCCACCTATATACGCCCGTTGATGTGTCACGCAACCTATTGTCAGGCAACATTATCAGCCAGATCGTAGAATCAGAGCCAGGCATACTGTGGTTACAAACCAACTACGGGTTAGACAGATTGGATACATACCGACAGACCTGCCGGACCTTTACCGAATTCAAGGACAACATCTTCTTGGCACGAAGCAAAAACAAGTGCATGTTAGTGCTGAAAGATGACGGAAATCTGTATCACTACCAACAAGAGAACCAGAAATTTCTCCAGTTAAACATCTCTTCCATGGATTTTAATAAAGTACTGTCCATGACCATTGATTCCAACAACCTGCTTTGGATATTCGCAACTGGAAACAACACTCGTTGCTATCGTCTGAACCACACGGGAAAAAGCGTGACACTGATTCCGGAAAAGCCATTTGGACATCACGGCTTGAAGCATGCCTTCATCGGAGAAGATTCAGCCTACTTCATTGATGAAACCTATGCCCTCTACGAATATAGTTTCAGCAACCGACAGTGTTACTACATTGCCGACCTGAAAGACGAAATAGAAAAACGAGGTGAAGTATCTTCCATCATCAAACGAGAAAATGACTTCTGTATCGGTTTCAAAAGCAGCGGCTTGATAGTACTGAAATATGAAGCAAACCAAAAGATTAAATACCGTATAGAATACACTGAAATACAGTCGGGCATCTTCTGTCTGATGAAAGACAAATTTCAAGATATCGTATGGGTAGCTACCGACGGAGAAGGGTTATACATGCTTTACAATGACACATTCACCATGACCAACACCCTGCTCAACACTCCCGCATATCAGGTGAACAACCCGGTACGCAGCCTTTACCTCGACCCACAGCAAACCTTATGGATAGGAACCAAAGGCAGTGGCATATTGCGTATACCGAATTATCTTGTCAACAATACACCCGAAAAACATGATCGTCTCATCACCGGTAACAGCACATTGACCGACAACTCCGTCTACTGTTTTGCACCCGGTGGAAAAGACCGACTTTGGATAGGTACGGAAAACGGAATCAATTATTATTCCTACTCTACCCACCAATTGAAAGAACTGGCGGTACAAGCCAATGGAACCAAAGTGAAATATGTGCACTCCATTGATCAAACCAATGACAGTACACTTTGGATTTCCACCGTGGGCGAAGGAATCGTAAAGGTGACACTAGAAAATCAGAGAAAAGATCCTATTGTGAAGCATGCTACACGGACTTTGGTGAGTAACGGACATATGGCATCAAACTATTTTTTCACCTCCTACCGTGAAAGCAGCTCTACGCTGTGGTTCGGGAACAGAGGGCTCGGAGCCTACCGCATTGATGTACGTACTGGAGAAATGGCACAGTTCCGCTTCAACAACTTGGTAAACAGCCAAACCGCCAACGATGTGTTCGCCATACACAAAAACGAGCAAGGCTACTGGCTGGGCACTGGATCAGGGCTTCTCCGCTTCTACTCAAACGAAGACGGAAACCCAGACAGCATCAGTGCAAAGCTCTACACCAACAGCACCGTACATGGTATCTTGGAGGACAACCGAGGCAATCTCTGGGTGAGTACCAATCAAGGATTAATGAGACTCAATCCCCAAGAACAGACCAAGCAGACCTACAACAACGGAAACGGACTGGCCGTGACCGAATTTAGTGATGGAGCCTTCTACAAAGACAATGCTACGGGAATCCTTTTCTTTGGAGGTGTAAACGGCTTCGTCACCGTGAAGCCCGATTCTTACATCACCACGGACTATATGCCCGAAATCAGCCTGAAAGGACTTTCCATCTTCGGTAAGGAATACAACCTGCATGACTTTTTACATTACAAAAACGGGAAGCCCGTGCTACAACTGGACTACAAACACAACTTCTTCCAGCTCAACTTCCGGATAACAGACTACATTAACGGAAACGACTATTTCTACTCCTATAAACTAAAGGAAGCAAGCGACCAATGGATAGAAAACGGAGTTTCACCCAATGCCATCTTCTCCAACCTTTCCCCCGGAGAATATACTCTGTTTGTGAAATACCGCAACAACATCAACGGTAAAGAAAGCCATCCGCAAGCCTTCACCATTTACATCGTTCCTCCCTGGTATCTCAGTACCTGGGCCTATGTGGGCTACGTTTTTGTTAGGGTTACTATTATGTACAGGCATAGTCGCCTATGCATTCTATACCTACCGCCTGAAGCGGCAGCACATGATGAAGAAAATGGAACGACAGAAAAAAGAGGAAGTCTATGAATCAAAACTACGCTTCTTCACCAACATCACCCACGAGTTTTGCATCCCCCCTCACCCTGATTCAGGGACCGTGCGAGAAGATACTCACCCACAAGGAGACAGATATCTACACGCACCGCTACGCCAAGATGATTCAGCAAAATGTGGAAAAGCTGAATGGTCTCATTGTGGAATTGCTGGAGTTCAGAAGACTGGAAACGGAAAACAAAATGCTCTCCATACAGCCGCAACCTGTTTCCGAAAAGTTAAGGGACATCGCCGAATCCTTCGGTGACATGGCGGAAAACAGAGAAATGAACTACTGCCTTGACATAGCCCCCGAACTGACATGGAACACCGACCTGAGCTGCTTCAACAAAATAGCCGGAAACCTCATATCCAACGCTTTCAAGTACACACCCGACAAGGGGAACATCAGCGTAACATTGTACACGAAAAACGAACGTCTTATTTTTGAAGATAGCCAATACCGGCAAAGGCATCACACCGGAAAATCTCGGAAAGATATTCGACCGCTATAAGATTCTCGACTCCGTGGAGATGAACGGCAAAAACTCAAGAAACGGACTGGGGTTGGCCATCTGCAAAAACATGGTGACCCTGTTGGAAGGAGACATAAACATCGAAAGCACACCGGGCGAACTGACCACCTTCACTGTAAGCCTTCCCTCGCTCCCCCCAAACGGACAAGAAGTACCGCAAACTGCATACGAAGCGGCTTCTCCAAGCATTCCCACCGAAGAAGTGCAAGAATTGCCCGAAAAATACACCCAAGAATTCGACGCAAACAAGCAGACGGTCATGGTGATAGATGATGACCCTTCCATGCTGTGGTTCGTATCCGAAATATTCACAGAGAAATACAACGTACTCTCTTTCAATAATGCCCAAAAGGCATTAGACAGCCTGGAGCAACGACAGCCAGATCTCATCATCTCAGACGTGATGATGCCCGATATAGATGGGTTATCCTTCACCTCCACCATCAAGCAACACAAGCTGTGGAGCCATATTCCCCTAATCCTGCTCTCAGCACTGCATCACGAAGACGACCAAGTAAAAGGACTGGAATCGGGGGCGGATGCCTATGTCACCAAGCCTTTCAATGTGAAATATTTGGAAAAGATGGTCTATCATCTCATCCGCCGCGAAGAAAACCTGAAGGAATATTATAGTTCGGCACTCAGCACCTTTACCTGGAAAGAAGGAAGCTGCTTGCACAAAGAAGAACAAGAATTCTTAGAGAAAATGACAGAAGTCATTGAAAAGAACTTAGCCAATCCAGACCTGCAAGTAGAACTTTTGAGTAAGGAAATGGGCTACAGCAGCCGGCAGTTCTACCGCAAACTGAAACCACTTACTGACAAATCGCCTGCCGACATCATCAAAGAATACCGCCTCTCCACGGCGGAACGCTTGTTAGTCTCCAGCAACTTCACCATCGAAGAGCTGATGGACCGCACGGGATTCACCAACCGAAGCACTTTCTATAAAGCATTTTTCACAACGTTACGGAATGCCACCCCGTCAATACTGCGAACAGCAAAAGAAGAACGTGAAGGAAGGACAGGAAATCACTAATACTTAATCATCTTATACCATCTGTATTATGAAAAGAAGCTCATTTTTTGAGTATCGCATTCACCGGGCTGCTTGCTACCGCAACAGCACAAACTCACGAACAACCCGAATGGAATGACCTGAACATTTCGGGAGTGAACAAAGAAACGGCATGCCAAACCGCTATTCCCTTTGCCGACGAAGGACAAGCCCTACGCCTGAGCATCGAGGAATCCCCCGTATTATCAAACTCTGAACGGTACATGGAAATTCCATTGGGTGGCCGATCCCGAAAACGGCCGAAGGATTTCTTCAAGCCCAACTACGACGTAAGTGGCTGGGATAACATCAAAGTGCCCGCCACATGGCAGATAGAGGCTGTACGCCATAATAAGCCCTGGGACAAGCCTTTGTATTGTAATACCATTTACCCTTTCTGTGATTACAGTAAAGGAGTACAATGGCCCAACGTCATCCAACCTCGCCCGGCAGACTATACTTTTGCCAACATGCCCAATCCCGTAGGCAGTTACCGACGTGAATTCACTTTGCCCACATCTTGGAAGGACAGAGATGTATTTATTCGCTTCAATGGAGTGGAAGCAGGTTTCTATCTTTTGGGTTGAACGGTAAAAAACGTGGGCTATTCAGAAGACAGCTACTTACCTGCCGAGTTCAATCTGACTCCCTATTTACAAGAAGGAAAAAATCACATTGGCAGTTGAAGTGTACCGTTTCACCGATGGAAGTTTTGCTTGAATGTCAAGATTTCTGGCGGTTCAGCGGTATCTTCCGCGATGTATTCCTATGGTCAGCACCACGCACGCAAATTAGGGACTTCTTCTTCCGAACCGACTTGGACGGAGATTATCGTAATGCTACAGTTTTTTTGGACGTGGAAATCACCGGTAAGAAAAGTTCTGCCGAACTCATAGTGAAGCTCTCCGACACAGAAGGAAAGGAAGTGCTATCACGCACTATCCACGCCACAAAAAATAGGTAGTACCCATCTGGAATTCGATGTGAAGAACCCACTGAAATGGACAGCCGAAACACCCAGCCTCTACAACCTGACCCTGACCCTAAAACAGAAAGGAAAACGTGACAGACCTACGTAGTGTAAAGGTAGGCTTCCGCGAAATAGAGTTTGCCAAAAATCGGACAACTGCTGATTAACGGCAAACCCACTCTTTTCAAAGGTGTCAACCGCCACGATCACAGCCCATTGAATGGCCGTACCGTCTCCAAAGAAGAGATGGAAAAGGACGTACAACTAATGAAAGCGCTGAACGTAAATGCTGTCCGTACCTCCCATTACCCTTATCCATGCTCTGGACGGTCAGGGGCAGCTTGCCGGCCTTGAAGCGTTCGTACAGCAGAGCAGTGACCTTGCCCATGGCCAGCACGGGGGTCAGGCCGCGTTCCAGATCAGCAGGAGCAACGCCGT
>ENA-OQHD01000207-OQHD01000207.1-human-gut-metagenome-genome-assembly--contig:-NODE-207-length-24834-cov-2.887724_pt1 | contig 24834 bp, 30 predicted proteins | sample MGYA00242560_ERZ504711 | MGnify/ENA primary metagenome ERZ504711 (study PRJEB26092, sample SAMD00036198) | human gut metagenome | host: Homo sapiens | study: EMG produced TPA metagenomics assembly of...
GTGTGAACTTGAGATCGACTTCCCAGCGACAATTGAATGTTGTCCAGCTTGCAAAAAGGAAAAGACTTTATCTTTACAGCAGAAGTAGCTGTAAAGCCAGAAGTAAAGCTTGGCGAGTATAAGGGACTTAAGGTAGACAAGGTATCTACAAGAGTTATGCAGAAAGAAGTAGATGAAGAGATCGAGAAAGAGCGTGAGCGTAATGCCAGAACAGTAGAAGTTACAGACAGAGCTGTTCAGGACAAGGATATTGTTACACTTGACTTTGAAGGATTTGTAGACGGAGTTGCGTTTGAAGGCGGAAAGGGTGAGAATTACCCGCTGACGATCGGTTCCGGTGCATTTATCCCGGGATTTGAAGAGCAGTTGATCGGAGCTGAGATCGACAAAGAGACAGAAGTAAAAGTGACATTCCCAGAGGAATATCAGGCAAAAGAACTTGCAGGTAAAGAGGCAGTGTTCAAATGCACAGTGCATGAGATCAAGGCAAAAGAACTTCCGGAACTGGATGATGAGTTCGCTTCAGAGGTATCGGAAGAGGCAGAGACTCTGGAAGATTATAAGGCAGAAGTAAAGGCTAAGATCAAAGAGCGTAAAGAGAATGAAGGAAAAGAAAAGAAATGGAAACCAGGCTGTAGAGCAGGCAGTTGCTAATGCAGAGATCGATCTTCCTGCACCGATGGTAGATCTTCAGGCTAAGCAGATGGCAGATGATTTTGCACGTCGCATCATGCAGCAGGGTATGAGCGTGGAGCAGTACTTCCAGTTCACAGGACTCAATGAGGAGAAGATGATGGAAGAACTGAAGCCACAGGCTGAGAAGCGAATCAGAACAAGACTGGTTCTCGAAGCAATCGTAGCTGCAGAGAATATCGAAGTATCGGATGAGCGTCTTGATGAAGAACTTCAGAAGATGGCTGATTCTTACCAGATGGAAGTTGAAAAGCTCAAAGAGTTCATGGGTGAGAATGAGAAGAAGCAGATGAAAGAAGATATCGCAGTGCAGGATGCAGTTACTCTGATCACAGAGGCGGCTGTAGAAGAATAAGCAGAGATTCTGTAGGGGGTGCACCTGTAATGGGTGTACCCTTTTTAGTGGTGGGCAGGCAATTCCAGATGGAGTGACAGCCCGGTAATTTACAGACAAAGATTCAGACAGGGAGAAGGAAAGAATATGAGTTTAGTACCTTACGTCATTGAGCAGACAAGTCGCGGAGAACGTTCTTATGATATTTATTCAAGACTTCTGAAAGAAAGGATTATTTTTCTCGGAGAGGAAGTGAATGATGTTTCCGCAAGTGTGATCGTAGCACAGTTACTTTTCCTGGAGGCAGATGATCCGGATAAGGATATCCAGTTGTATATCAACAGTCCGGGGGGATCTGTGACAGCGGGAATGGCAATTTATGATACAATGCAGTATATCAAATGCGATGTATCTACAGTTTGCATTGGTATGGCAGCAAGTATGGGAGCATTTCTGCTTTCAGGTGGAGCAAAAGGCAAGAGATTTGCCCTTCCGAATGCTGAGATTATGATCCATCAGCCACTTGGCGGAGCACAGGGACAGGCAACAGAGATTCAGATCGCAGCAGAGCATATCCTCCGTACCAGAAAGACTTTGAACAGTATTCTGGCAGCAAATACAGGAAAGCCGCTGGAAGTGATCCAGACAGATACAGAGCGTGATAACTTTATGTCTGCGGCTGAGGCAAAAGAATACGGTCTGATTGACGAAGTAATAGCAAGCCACTAATAGATTGCAGTATGAGGTGACAAGAATATGGCAGGAAAAATGACAGAAGAGATTGTAAGATGTTCATTCTGTAACAAGACGCAGGCTCAGGTACGCAAGCTGATCGCAGGTCCGAACGGGACATATATCTGTGACCAGTGTGTGGGGATTTGTTCAGAGATCATTGAAGAAGAGCTGGATTATAACGACAGAGGAGCACTGGACGATATCAATCTGCTGACTCCGGAAGAAATGAAAGCATTCCTTGATCAGTATGTGATTGGTCAGGATGAAGCCAAAAAGGTGCTTTCCGTTGCGGTATATAACCATTACAAAAGAATTCTTGCAGAACAGGATCTTGGAGTGGAGCTTCAGAAAAGTAATATTCTGATGCTGGGACCGACCGGATGTGGAAAGACGCTTCTGGCACAGACCCTGGCAAAAATTCTGAATGTTCCGTTTGCGATCGCTGATGCAACTGCACTGACAGAGGCAGGATATGTGGGAGAAGATGTTGAAAATATTCTTCTGAAAGTGATTCAGGCAGCGGATGGAGACATTGAGCGTGCTGAGCATGGAATCATCTATATTGATGAGATTGACAAGATTACGAGAAAATCGGAGAATCCATCCATTACGAGAGATGTTTCGGGGAGAAGGTGTTCAGCAGGCACTTCTGAAAAATCATCGGGGGAAACGGGTTTGCATCTGTTTCCGCCGCAAGGGGAAGGGAAGAAAGCATCCGCATCAGGAACTGATTCAGATTGATACGACGAATATCTTATTTATCTGTGGTGGAGCTTTTGAAGGAATTGATAAGATTATAGAGACCCGGATCGACAGAAAGTCGATCGGATTTAATGCAGAGATTGCAACAAAGCATGAATACGATATGGATGTGCTGCTTCAGGAGGCACTTCCTCAGGATCTTGTGAAATTTGGTCTGATCCCGGAACTGGTGGGACGACTTCCTGTGACAGTGTCACTGGATCTTCTGGATCGGGATGCACTGATCCGTATTCTGACAGAACCAAAGAGTGCGATCGTAAAGCAGTATCAGAAGCTGCTTGAGCTGGACGGAGTGAAGCTTGAGTTTGATAAGGATGCACTGCTGGAGATTGCCGATACGACTCTGAAGCGTAAGACAGGAGCCCGTGGTCTTCGTGCAATCATGGAAAATATCATGATGGATACGATGTTTACAGTCCCATCTGATGAGACAATTAAAGAATGCCGGATCACGAAAGAAGCAGTTCTCGGAACAGAACCGCCAAGATATACGCGTGACGGCGAAGAAAGAAAGTCGTTCCTGACATCAGAGAGTGCATAAAAAAGGCGGGCGTGATGGCGAATCCCATCCACCCGCTTTTTTTACGCATGGTAGTCTGTAAGAGGAGAAGAATAGATTCAAATAGAAGGACATAAAAATAAGAACGGAGGAAAAGAAATGGACAGCGTAATGAAAAGCCTTCCGATGGTCGCTCTGAGAGGACTGACGATCATGCCGGAGATGGTCGTACATTTTGATGTGAGCAGAGAACGCTCGATCACTGCGGTACAGCAGGCAATGATGGAAGATCAGAAGATTTTTCTGGTTGCCCAGAAATCCATAGAGACAGAAGATCCGGGACAGGAAGATGTATACAGTATCGGAACAGTTGCCACAGTCCGGCAGGTCATTAAATTGCCGAAGAAAATTGTGCGGGTTCTTGTCTCAGGAGAACAGAGAGGAAGATTGACCGGGATCAGTGAAAAAGAACCGTATCTCAAAGCGGAAGTTGAACTTTTGGAAGAGACAGATTTTGGCATAGAGGATGAGATACAAAAGGAAGCGATGGCACGAAACCTGAGAGAGGTTCTTACGGAATATGCGGACAAAAGTGGAAAAATGTCCAAGGAGGCAGTGAAAGAACTGATTTCGATCGAAGATCTGAAGAAGCTGACCAATGAGATTGCCTGCAGTGTACCATTTTCATATACGGAACAGCAGAAACTTCTGGAAGAACTGGATATTAAAAAAAGATATGAGAAACTTTGCTCGGAACTGACAGATGAAATTCAGATCATAGATGTTAAAAAAGAGATTCAGAAAAAGGTCAAAGAACTGGTGGACCGGCATCAGAGAGAATATATCCTGCGGGAAGAACTCAAAGTTATCCGACAGGAGCTGGGGGAGGATTCAGGTATTTCTGATGCAGAAGAGTTTGAAGAGGCGGCAGCAAAGCTTGAAGCACCGGAAGAGGTAAAGGAAAAGCTGAAACGTGAGATCAGCAGATTCAAAAATACGATCGGATCACAGGCTGAAAATGGAGTGATCCGTACCTATATTGAGACACTTCTTGAAATGCCGTGGGAAAAGCGTTCCGAAGAAAATAATGACATTCAGTATGCCCGGAAAGTGTTGGATGAAGATCATTACGGAATGGAGACCGTGAAAGAGAGGATTCTGGAGTCACTGGCAGTCAGAACGCTGACCCGGAGAGAAGAAAGTCCGATCCTCTGCCTGGTAGGTCCCCCGGGAACAGGTAAGACTTCCATTGCAAGGTCGCTGGCAAGGGCAACGAATCGGCCTTATGTGAGGATTTCCCTGGGAGGAGTCCGGGATGAAGCGGAGATCCGTGGGCATAGAAAGACGTATGTGGGTGCAATGCCGGGAAGGATTGCAAACGGAATCCGCAGTGCGGGAGTCAAAAATCCGGTACTTCTTCTGGATGAAATTGACAAAGTAAGCACAGACTACAAGGGAGATACAATTTTCTGCTTTGCTGGAAGTTCTGGATTCAGAACAGAACAGCCGGTTCAGGGATCATTATCTGGAAGTACCGCTGGATCTTTCCGAAGTAATGTTCATTACGACTGCCAACAGTCTTCAGACAATCCCGCGTCCGCTGCTGGACCGCATGGAGATCATTGAAATCAGTAGTTATACAGGAAAATGAAAAGCTGCATATTGCCCAGGAACATCTGGTTCCGAAGCAATTGGAAAAGACAGGACTGACAGAACAGCAGCTATCTTTCAGTGAAAAAAGCAATCTGGAAAATGGCACATAATTATACGAAAGAGGCAGGAGTCAGACAACTGGAACGTAAGATCGGTGCTGTCTGCAGGAAAGCGGCAAAAAGAGCTGCTGATGACAGAAAAAGAGAAGATCGCAGTAACAGACCGGAATCTGTCCAGATTTCTTGGGAAAAAGAAAAAGTATACGTATCAGATGGCAAATGCAGCACCGGAGGTCGGAATTGTGCGTGGACTTGCATGGACAAGTGTAGGAGGCGATACCTTGCAGATTGAAGTCAATGTTATGCCGGGAAAAGGTGAGATCATGCTGACCGGAAAGCTGGGAGATGTCATGAAAGAATCGGCAAGAACGGGAATCAGTTATATCCGTTCTGTAAGTAAAAAGTATGCGATTCAGGAAGATTTCTTTGAAAAGCATGATATTCATGTGCATATTCCTGAAGGAGCGGTACCGAAAGACGGACCGTCAGCAGGAATTACAATGGCAACAGCCATCCTCTCCGCAGTGACAGGAAAGAAAGTACGTGCAGATCTTGCAATGACAGGTGAGATCACACTTCGCGGAAGGGTTCTTCCGATCGGAGGCCTGAAAGAAAAACTGCTTGCTGCGAAAAAATGCAGGAATACATACGGTACTTGTGCCGAAAGAAAATCTGGCAGATGTAGAAGAACTGTCAGTGGAGATTACGAAAGGACTGGAGATCATTCCGGTAGAGAGCATGAATGAGGTGCTGAAAACGGCACTTGTAAGATAAAGGAGGATCTTATGGTAATTAAAAATATTAATTTGGAAACTGTCTGTGGAATTACAAGTGTTCTGCCGGAAAATGACAAGCCGGAGATCGCATTTGCAGGGAAGTCAAATGTTGGTAAATCTTCATTGATCAATGCACTGATGAACCGGAAATCCTATGCAAGGATTTCGGCAACACCGGGAAAACGCAGACGATCAACTTTTATAATATTAATGATGAAATGTATCTGGTAGATCTTCCCGGATATGGGTTATGCGAAAGTATCCGAGCACGGGAAAAAAGCTCAGTGGGGAAAGCTGATCGAACGTTATCTGCATACATCCGGTCAGCTTCGGGCGGTTTTCCTTCTGATCGATATCCGTCATGCACCGTCTGCAAATGATAAGATGATGTATCATTGGATCGTAGAGCAGGGATATCAGCCGATCATCATTGCCACAAAATTAGACAAGATCAAAAGAAGCCAGGTACAGAAATGTATCAAGATCCTAAAAGAAGGACTGGAACTTGTTCCGGGAACAAAAGTGATTCCATTTTCTTCCCAGACAAAGCAGGGAAGGGATGAGATATGGGATCTGATCGAGACAGAATATCTGAATCAATCTGAGGAGGCATAAGCATGGAAAACAGACGCCCATACTGGCAGGTCGCAGTCAGCCTTTTATTCAGTATCCTTGCCACGGCAGCGTTTATTGTAATCGGGATCAGACTGATCGGATTTCTGATGCCGTTCGTGATCGGATGGATCGTTGCCAGTATTGCGACACCACTTGTAAACTGGTTGGAGAAGAGAATGAAGATTGTCAAAAAGCTGGGGTCGGCACTGATCGTGATCCTGGTACTGGCGGCAATCATTCTGGTCAGCTATTTTGCGGTCAGCCGTCTGGTGACGGAAGTGACGGGGCTGATCCGGGATTTCCCGGATCTGTATGAGCAGACAGAAACAGGGTTGGAAAAAATCGGTCAGACACTGTCGGGCGTCTTTGTGCGTCTCCCGGAAGGGATTCAGAACGGATGGACATCACTGGTTGAAAATCTGGACGATTATATGGGCAATCTGATGAGTAAGGTCAGTGAACCGACAGTTACGGCAGCAGGAAATGCAGCGAAAAAGGTTCCTTATATGCTGGTATCGTTTATTGTGATGATCATGTCGGCTTATTTTTTCATTGTGCAGAGAGAAGATGTCATTCACTGGATGAAAGGGATCGCACCAGAGGCTGTGACAAAAAGAATGGCTATGGTGATGGACAATCTGAAATATGCAGTGGGAGGTTATTTTAAAGCCCAATTTAAGATCATGGGGATTGTGTTCCTGATTCTGCTGGCAGGACTTGGGTTTTTAAAAATCCATTATTTTGTCCTGATCGCTTTTCTGATTGCATTTCTTGATTTCCTTCCATTTTTTGGAACGGGAACCGCTATGATCCCATGGGCGGTGTACGAAGTTTTTATGGGAGAATATAAGGTGGCGGCAGCATTGCTGATCATTTATGTGGTAACGCAGGCAGTACGGCAGTTGATCCAGCCCAAGCTGGTCGGTGACAGTGTGGGACTGAATCCACTGGTTACATTATTACTTTTATATATCGGATACCGGGTTGGCGGAGTGATCTGGATGATCCTTGCAGTGCCGGTCGGAATGGTAATCATTAATATGTGCCAGGCAGGAGCATTTGATTATATTTTTTGATGATGTAAAGATTCTGACCAGGGGAATCCTGGGATTGCGGCAGGAGCAGCAGACAGAAAAAGAGCAGCTTGTGAAAGCAGAACAAGAGACAGAGAAAGAGCAGCTTGTGAAAGCAGAACAGCAGACTAAAAAAGGAAGAATTGACTGAAGAGCAGCAAAAAAGGAACGGAAAGTACAGGAAAATAAATAAGAATAGAAGAGAAAGTAAAAAAGAAAGAGGATTGTGAGAATGAGTAAATATGACGTAATTATTATCGGAGCAGGACCGGGAGGAACTTTTTGCAGCGTATGAGCTGATGCAGAAAGCCCCTGAACTGAAAGTGGCAGCTTTTTGAAGCGGGAAATCCGCTGGAAAAAGAAAATGTCCGATTGATGGCAAAAAGGTGAAAAGCTGTATCAACTGTAAGACCTGTGCGATCATGAGCGGATTTGGCGGAGCAGGAGCGTTCTCTGACGGAAAATATAATATTACGAACAGCTTCGGTGGTACACTTTATGAGTATATCGGAAAAGAAGAAGCCATCAGACTGATGGAATATGTAGATGATATCAATGTAGAATTTGGCGGGGCAGGAACAAAAATGTACTCCACATTCCGGTACACACATTAAAAATGCTGTGTATGCAGAATAAGCTGAATCTTCTGGATGCATCTGTACGTCATCTTGGAAACAGATATCAATTATGTGGATACATTGAAAAGTCTGTATGCAAAATTAAAAGAAAAAGTGGAGTTCCGGTTTAACTGTCATGTAGACCGTCTTGAGATGAAAGAAGACGGATACTGTGTGGTTACTAAGGACGGAGAAGATGAATGTGAGAAATGTATTGTTTCCGTGGGAAGAAGCGGAAGTAAATGGATGGAGCAGGTATGTAAGGATCTGAAGATCCCGACGAAATCCAACCGTGTGGATATCGGAGTGCGTGTAGAACTTCCTGCCGTGATCTTCTCCCATCTTACCGATGAGCATTTATGAGAGTAAGATCGTATACCGTACGGGAAAAAATTTGAAGATAAAGTCAGAACTTTCTGTATGAATCCGAATGGAATCGTAGTAAATGAAAATACAAACGGAATTGTAACGGTTAATGGACATAGTTATGAAGATCCTGCAAAGCAGACGGAAAATACAAACTTTGCATTGCTTGTAGAAAAGCATTTCTCAGAACCGTTTAAGGACAGCAACGGATACGGTGAAAGTATTGCACGGCTTTCCAATATGCTTGGGGGGAGGAGTCCTGGTACAGCGTTTCGGAGATCTGATCCGTGGAAGAAGAAGTACACCGGAGCGGATCGCCGAGAACTTTATGACACCGACCCTGTCTGCAGAGCCGGGAGATTTAAGTCTCGTTCTTCCAAAGCGTATCCTTGACGGAATTATTGAGATGATCTATGCACTGGACAAGATCGCACCGGGAACTGCAAATGATGATACACTGCTTTACGGAGTGGAAGTGAAATTCTACAATATGGAAGTACAGTTGGATGAACATCTTGAGACGCTGCATAAGGGGGTTGTATGTGATCGGAGACGGAAGTGGAGTGACCCATTCTCTGTCTCATGCATCTGCAAGTGGAGTTTTTTGTGGCAAGAGAGATCGCAGAGGAGAGTCGGTGTTAGAACATTTCCGGGAACATCAGTAAAAGCACTGGATCAGATCACGTTTGAAAGGAGATACTAAAATGAAGATAGAAAAAGTAGCAGTTCTCGGAGCAGGAGCAGTCGGCTCCTATGTGATCTGGGGACTCTCCCAGAAAAAAGAGATCCGGCTGGGTGTGATCGCAGAAGGTGAAAGGGCAGAACGTCTGAAAAAGGGGATGCAGGATTAATGGAGTCACGTATAATCCCGAAGTATGGACACCGCAGGAGGCACAGGGGGTGGATCTGCTGGTTGTATGTCTGAAGTATGGTGCTTTACCGGAAGCAATGGGCAGCATCCGTACGGCAGTGGGAGAAAATACGACGGTAATGAGTCTGATGAACGGAGTGGACAGTGAAGAACTGATCGCTGCAGAGATCGGGGCTGCACCGGTATTGCCTTCCCTGATCAAGGTGGCATCCCATCAGGAAGAGGATGGATATCATTTTGATCCTGAGACAACGATTGGTATCATTTTCGGCGAGGGTGAAGCACCGTATCAGAGCGAACGGGTGCAGGCGATCGAAGAATTATTGAAAGATACGGGAATCCATTATCGTTCCACAGAACAGATTCAGGCAGAAATATGGAGCAAGTTCCGTCTGAACGTATGTAATAACCTTCCACAGGCAATCCTTGGTGCAGGTGTGGGATGCTACAGAGACAGTATCCACATGAAGGAGATCAGTAATGGACTCCGCAGAGAATTAGAAGCCGTGGCGAAGGCAAAGGGGATCGATCTGAAGGCAGCGGATGATTCATCCAGTCGTGGAAGTGAAGTTCCGCCAACTGCGAGATATTCTACCTTGCAGGATTTAGATGCGGGAAGACATACTGAGATCGATATGTTCTCAGGAGCATTGATGCGTATGGGAAAGGAACTGGGGATTGCAGTTCCGTATAATGAGTATACGTATCATATGATCAAAGCACTGGAAGAAAAAAATGACGGAAAATTTGATTATGGTGGGAAAAATGAAAAAGCCACCTGCTCAAAATAGGCAGATAGCTGAAGAAAAATGATAGTTCTGAAAGATCAGAGAAAGCGGTCGAGTTCTTTTTCGACTGCTTTTCTTTTTTGGGGCATTGGATGATCCAGGGACAGCCGACATCGTTTCCGAGAACCACCGGAATATCATGTTCCAAAGCGGCTTTGGCACAGTCGATGATTCCCTGAAAGACAACATTTTCATTATACTGTTCGACTTCCAGCAAATCTGCAGAGAACAGAAGTAATAGAGAATATGGAAGAAAAAGAATTCCTGGATCTGGTTAAAAAGCTGTAAAACTTTGCGTTGAATTTTACAGCTTTTTAGTGTATAATGTAAGTAGCAGAAAAATTATGAAATCAAGGAAGGAGCTGAAAGAATATGGCAAGTATTTTACCAGTATCTGATTTAAGAAATTATAATGAAGTCCTAAAAAAGTTGTCATAAAGGCGAGCCAGTGTATCTTACAAAGAATGGCAGAGGTCGTTTTGTAGTTATGGACTTTGAGGATTATGAACGTGATCGGGCAGAAAAGAAGCTCTTGATGAAGCTGCAAGAAGCAGAAGAAGCAGTGAAAGACGGCGAAGGATGGCTTGATTTGGATGAATTGAAAGCACTCGTGGGGGCAATAGGATGTTAAAATTGAGGATTAACCCGATTGTTGCAAAGGATTTAAAAAGCATTCGGGATTACATTGCTGAAGATAACGAGGAGAATGCGGCAAAGACCATAAAGGAGATTTATGGCAAATTCGAAAATCTTCAGATGTTTCCTGGAATGGGTTCGGATCTTTCAAAACGAGTCAGCTTTTGGACAGACTATAAGTATGCGATATGGGAAGATTATGTGATTATCTACAAAGTAGATAATGAGTATGTAGAAATTTATCGTGTAATCAACCGGTATCAGGATATTACGAGAATCTTTGATTGATAACAGATATTTGATAACAAATTGATAACACCGTTCAGTACAGTCTGTGTACTTAGGACAGTGGAACACATATAAAAACAGATAGAACCACGCCTATACAAATTTGCAAAAAAAGGTATGATCTGCTGGAAGTTATGCCGGCAATGTGCAACCCGGATTTTACGGGGATGGAACTGATTCATGCTAAATTGATCCGTAAAACTACCTGTTCTAATGGATGCCGGTGCGATTATACAATCTGTGGTGATCAGAATCCCTGTGCAATGGAACATCCTGAATATCAGGATGAGCAGGGCTACCGGAGAAACCGGTGATCTGTTACCGGAGGATTCAGGAAAGATCCTGGAAGAAGGAAAAATCACAGAAAAAGGAAAATTCTGAAGTAAAATTATGGAAGATCAATGAAAAAGAGAGGCCTCTCTTTACCGGATATCCGGTGAGGAGAGGTCTTTCGGGTTCAATATTCCATTAAAGCGGCTTAAGAAGGTTATGGTTGTAATGGCAGCCGCCAGGATATCACTGACTGGTTCTGCAAGGAAAACTGCAAATACCTTATTAGATAAAAAGAGCGGCAGGATAAAGATGAGAGGGATCAGTAGGATCAGTTTTCGCAGGCATGCAAGAAGCAGAACAGCCCAGCACAGGGTCGTGAAAAAAGACGCAGGCTTTAAACTTGGTAAAAAGGCTTCTTTACCCGCATTTTTATTATTGGTACCGAAGTTGTAACTTGTGATCAGCTGACCTCCCTGGCAGATCCCCTGCACAGGCATTGTAACAAGCTGGCTGACACTGGTAATGATGGTCATTGCTCCAACTGCCAGGTCGCCACCGTACCTTGAAAGGCTGGAGGTGAAACTGATGGAGAGGATACTTTCCGTGGAGAGCATGACGAAAGTGGAAATACCAAGTGCCAGGCAGGGCAGGATAATGTCTCTGCGTAACCGGAAATTTTCTTTCCGGAGATGGAGAATGGTTTTCTTTCAGGTCAGGAAACGGAGGATCCATACAGCTCCGACAGCCTGACTTAAAACGGTGGCAAGTGCCGCACCTCTTACACCGAGATCCAGTACAAAAATGAAGATTGGATCAAGGATAATATTGATCACTGCACCAATAACGGTGGTGAGCATACTGATCTTTGCAAATCCCTGTGTTGTAATGAACGGGTTCATTCCATAACGATCAGTACAAAAATACTTCCAAAGGATGTAGATGCGGGAATAGGCAACGGCATAAGGAAGTGTCTTACCACTTGCACCGAAAAGGGTCAGCATCTGTTGGGGGCAAAAATAAAGTAAAATAAAGGTCAGTATAACTGCCATGATAATAAGAAGAGAAAAGCAGTTCCCAAGGATCTTTTCTGCAGTCCTGTTATCCTTTTTCCCCATGGAAATCGCGGCACGCGGAGCACCTCCCGCACCGGCAAGCATGGCAAATGCATTGATCAGCATTAAAATGGGTGTGAATAAACCGCCACCGGTGAGGGCAGAAGCACCAACTCCCGGAATATGTAATTGGGCATGGAAATACGTTGAAATGCAAAGAAGAAGCGGAGAAATATGTAACCGTGTAAGTGAGGATGTTCTTTAAAATGACAGGGTAACAAAAAATGGAGAAGATATAGAGGATGGTAATAAAATAGGATATATCGCACATAAAGATGGTGAATATGGAGTATACAATTCCTGAAAATAGACTTGACATTTTAAATATTACAAGCGTAAGATTTAAGAAGCAAAAAGATTAGAAGAAAGGAATATCTATGAAAAGAAGATGAAAAAAGCAGATACAGTTACGCTTTCGTATGAAACATCATGTAATACAATTGCCGGAACAATACAGATTCCAACGAGCTTACAGTAGATTATACTCCCGGAAAGCAGGAGACAGCAAGAGAAGATTTCAATAACAGCAGAAATTATGTATAATTATATGATGTCGGGGTCAAAAGCCCCCGACTTTGATGCCTACGGATTGCTCCGTGCTACGCACTCCCACAATCCTACCCAATATTCGCATATCGTGGGATTATCATCCCACTTTTATGCTCATATCGGGGCGGGTTCTAAGGTCTTTCACCCACCTATGAGCAAGCTCATGTGGGCTTAGACCTTTTGACCCTGGCATCATAAATCAGTTAATAGGTATAAAAGAACATACGTGATTTTGCTTGATTTGGCTTCCAACTTCATATAGAACTTGGGAGCTTTTATACTGTAAAGAGAATCCGTTGGCATCATTGTCGGGGACTTTTGACCCCAGCATCAGAATATATTCAGAATGAGTGCGGAAGGAAATGAGCAGATGATTACGGCACTATAAAGCAGGAAAGACTGCAGGATGGAAGGCAAGAATGAGAGCCCGTTATATGAATGACAGGATAAGAACTCCATTAAAAAAGAAGAGAAAAAGGGAGAAGAACAATGGAATTATGGGACATTTATGATGCAAAGAAGAAACCGACCGGACGGACAATGAAGAGAAATGACTGGTGTCTGAAAGATGGAGAATATCATTTGACGGTACTGGGAGTCATTACAAGACCGGATGGAAAATATCTCATCACAAAGAGAGTTATGACAAAGGCATGGGCAGCAGGCTGGTGGGAGGTATCCGGTGGTGCGGCACAGGCAGGAGAGTCTTCTTATGAGGCAGTTTTAAGAGAGGTCAGGGAAGAGACAGGACTGGATGTGAGTGGAGCAGAAGGGGGTTATGTCTTTACCTATAAGCGGGAAAATCCGGGAGAGGGCGATAACTATTTTGTGGATGTTTACCGGTTTACCATGAATATAAAGGAAGAGGATCTGCATTTGCAGACAGAAGAAACGGACGGATATATGTTCGCTTCAAAAGAACAGATTGAAGCTTTTGCGAAAGAGGGAATATTCCTTCATTATGACAGCATAAAGCAGGTGTTTAAATGATGCCAGGGTCAAAAGGTCTAAGCCCACATGAGCTTGCTCATAGGTGGGTGAAAGACCTTAGAACCCTGGCATCTTTAAGTTAAGTATACCATATCTGTTCCGGCTCTTTCTGCACAATTTTAAGAAAAAGAGAAGGAATTTGTGGATAACTTCCTCAAATTCCTTCTCTGATGTTGAAAAGTTTTTAAAAGACAGAAATTATTTGTCTAATGGCTTGCCTGTCAGCATCTCATAAGCCTGAAGATACTTGTCGATCGTCTTGTCAACAATCTCCTGAGGCAGTGTCCAGTCATTGCCCGGATTTGTCTTGAGCCAGTCGCGGGCAAACTGCTTGTCAAAGGATGGCTGACCATGTCCCGGTTCATATCCTTCTGCAGGCCAGAAACGGGAGCTGTCAGGAGTGAGCATTTCGTCACCGATCACCAGATCACCATTTTCATCCAGGCCGAACTCAAATTTAGTATCGGCAATGATGATTCCTTTGCTCAGTGCGTATTCAGCACATTTTTTATAAAGGGCAATCGTATTGTCACGAAGCTTTTCAGCGTATTCGCGTCCCTTGCCCGGAAAATATTTCTCAAGGTGATCTACGCTCTGCTCAAAGGAAATATTCTCATCATGGTCACCAATCTCTGCTTTTGTGGATGGTGTGTAGATTGGTTCAGGGAGTTTATCAGATTCTCTGAGTCCCTCCGGCAGTGTGATGCCGCATACGGTACCATTCTCCTGATAACTTGCCCAGCCGCTTCCGGTGATATAACCACGTACGATACACTCGATCGGGAGCATATTGAGCTTGCGGCACATCATGGACTTGCCTTCATATTTCTCCTGCTGGAAAAACTCCGGCATATCCTTTGTATCAACAGAGATCATGTGGTTTGGAAGGATATCTTCTGTCAGATCGAACCAGAATTTGGACATCTGGGTCAGAACAGTTCCTTTCTTTGTAACTTCATTGTTCAGGATGACATCGAAGCAACTGATACGGTCAGTTGCAACCATGATCAGACTGTCCCCATTGTCATAGATCTCTCGTACTTTACCTTCTTTGATTGGTTTTAATTCCTGCATTTTCTCACCTCATCATACGTTTGTCATAAACTTCAAAGTAACCGTATCACCAGCCAATGCAGTCTGTCAAGATAGATTTGGGGATGCATATATAACGAAAATGAATAGGTGGTTATAAGTGCGGTTTTTCCTGTTAAAATTGGGCATAAATAGGGAGTGAGATGCTGCCGGTTCGGCAAATGTGGATAATGGATTTCAAAAAGAAGCTGTGCTATACTGAACAGTGGCTGAAAATCGGGGCGGGTCACAAGGTCATTCTACCACTAGTGTGCGAGCACACGTGGTGTCAGACCTTTTGACCCTGGTATCATATAAATAATGGAGCAGTGGAGAGTTGAACCTATGTTAGATTTTAGAAGAATAGAAATGTCAGATTTTCCTGCACTCAGGAAAATGTATGAAAAGTATGGAAACTGGTCATGTGACTGCACGATCTGCGGTACTTATATGTGGAGGGATTATCTGGATATCAGGATTTCTCTTGAGGAAGAGAAGCTGATCGTGTATCAGCAGTTAGACGGAAAGCATTTATTTTATATTCCGCTGATGGAAGACCGGATTGCAGGGATTAGAGAGATTGTTGCTTATATGAAAGAGCAGGGTGAGGAGTGCTACTTTTATCCGGTAGCGAACGAAGAGTTGTCTTTATTTGAGGAAGCCGGATACAGGATCGAGACAGAGCGGGATGAAGGCTGGAATGATTATGTCTATGATATTACAGCTCTGGCAAATATGAAGGGAAAAAAATTATCATAACCACAAAAACTCATATCAATAAGTTCAATGCATTGTATGAAAATGTAGAATTGCTGGATATCCGGGATGTAGAACCGGCAGAGTATCTACAATTTCTGGATGATTATGTAAAGAGTGAACATAAAAAACGCGACGATCGCAAAAGAAGAAAATGTAAAGGCAAAAGAAGTGCTTTCCGATCTGGAGGCTTATGGGGTAGTCGGATATGTTCTGAAAGTGGACGGAAAGATCGTAGGACTTGAAGTAGGAGAAATTCTGGGAGATTATTATTATTCTCATATTGAGAAAGCGGATAAGACCTACAATGGTGTGTACTCGAAGCTGGTTCAGCTCGTATCACAGGATCTGCAGGAGAAAGTAAAATATATGAACCGGGAGGAAGATCTGAATGAGCCGGGGCTGAGACGCTCAAAGAGAGGTTATAAACCGATCGGTTATATCGAGAAGAACCAGGTTAAGATATTAGACTAATTTGAGATAAGGGGTCAGGTTGAATGAAAAAACGAAAGAAAAGTAATTGATGCACATCTTCATATTTTCGGTCATTGTGAATTTGGAGACCGTCTGGCACATGGGATCGGAGATGAACCTACGCAGGAATACCTGACTGAAAAATATTATGGCAGATTGGGAATTGAAAAAGGGATTGTGATGGGGAATGGCCCGTTGGAAGAGCAGGGAAAGAATCTGGGGGAGTACTTTTACTATAGTGCCGGACTGGATGAGAAGGATTCCTGGCTGAAGCTGGAGGAGATCGAGTCACATCTTCAGAGAAAACGCTGTGTAGGTGTGAAACTGTATCCGGGATATTATGAACTTTATCCCAATGATAAAAGTCTGTATCCCATTTATAAAATGACGGAAGAATATTGGGAAAGTTCTATCAGTTCATACGGGGATGGTTGCCGGAAATGGCGGGCATCTGAAGTATTGCAGACCGATCCATCTGGACGATATAGCGACAGATTTTCCAGGTTTGAAGATTGTGATGTGCCAATTTTGGAAATCCGTTTTTACAGGAGGCAGCGGCCGTATTAGAGAAAAATCCAAATATGTATGCAGATCTTTCAGGATTGATAGAAGGTGCTTTTGAAACGGAAACGTTTATAAAAGATCAGTCAGGTTACCTGGTAAAATTTTGAAATCAGGATGCATTATGTCAGCGATTATGGTAAATTTATATATGGGACAGACTGGCCTGCGGTCAACTGATTTTGAATATAGAGAGTTTATAAAAAGGCTGGTGCCGGAGCAATATCATGGAAAAAGTATTTTATGAGAATGCAGTCCGCGTGTATGGCCTGGTATAGTCGGGGACAGAGATGAAATATTATGAGGATAAATCCGACAGAAAGATGGAGTTAAAGCTTTTGTCATTGTCGGAAGATGATAAGTTGATCAGAGAATGTATGGAACAGGCATCTGCATTTTACGGATGTCTGGGAAAAATGGGTGTTACAGAGATACTCTGTGACAGAAAAAAGCACAGGAATTGGGGGCAGACTGCCAGATAACCGGAATTTTTACCGGTGGGGAGCTGACCGCATTTGCCTGTGCTTTTGAGTATACAGGATTGAAAAGAAATGGAAGGAAATGGCTGAATCCAGGTGATAAAGAATGGCGGCAGATCGAGACATTGGGAACGAATGTTGTTGTGATACCTCTGCTTGTTGGAAAAGAGAAGGTGGGCCGGTTGATCGAACTGCTTCGGGAACAATACCGGGACAGTCATCTTTTGTTCAGAATTAGCGGAGAGCAAAGTGAAAAATTTCAGGAAGACCTGGCAGTGGTATCAGAGAAGAATCTGAAAAGCCATAGATACGATGCGGCAGGTGAAAACGTGTGGCTTTTTCATTTTGCACCGCAGATCCGAATGGAAGATACTTATTTTGAAGAAGAGATATTGTTAATATTGCCGGGGCAGGAAGTGCTTCTGGAAATGGGAATAGAAGAGGCAGAAGTGACGATGGTGAAACTGACCGGTTATGAGATCGTCCGATCTGAAAAAGGCAGTGCGTTTTTTCAGAAAACCAGGAGCGGCCTGTGAGGGGGTTCTGCTGCAGTGTGATTATGAACAGCTTCTTCGATATCAGCGGTTTATCAACCTTACTAATTATGAAGAACATTTTGAGCAGACAGACAGGGGAAAAGCACTGATCTATTCAGAAAAATATCAAAGTGACAGCTCTCTTCTGTGGAATGATCTGCTCCGTGAAATGGTAAAGACAAGAAAAGCGGAATGGAGCATTGTTCCTGACAGTTACATTATGTATCCGGTGACGTATAAAGAGCAGGACCGGCTTTTAGAATGTGCCTGTTATGATAATCAGGAGATCGGCAATTATATGCATTATATGGATATCCGTCTGCAATGTGAAACAGGAGTTCCTTTTGGAAAATGATGGAATTGATCTGATGGAACGTTATAAGAACCGTCTGGAACGTATTCCACTTGGAAGGCTGAGAGTCAGGATCACATTGGAAATGATCCTGGATATCCTGGATCATGAGGATCAGCCGGTGGGATGTGATGCGGAGGCAGAAGCGGTCCTTTCGATTGACCGGTTGAGCCATATCGGAGTATTGACATTGGTTTCTTTGTCCACTCCTTTTCTGCTGAGTCATTTTCTGGATAACATTGTAAGAAACCAGTTGATGGTAATAGAAGAAAATGGAGAAGCAGTGAATCTGTATGCGTATATGCAGGAAAAAATGGGGACTGAACGCTTCCGGGACTCCAAAAAGTTATGAAATGATACCGAAAGAGAAAAACTGCCTAAACAAAAATGCAGTTAGGAGCAGTTCTCCTGTCAGAAACGATCTACGAAGAGGGAGAAGATTTCGGGGAATTTACAGATGCAGAAATTTTGAAGCTGACAAATTTCAGAGACCGGTATGGGACAGTACAGCCGTGCTTTTGTTGTGGCACATACAAATGTGCTTCTGGACTTTGAAAAAGACCTGTGGGGAACGATACAGGCAAGGATGTATAATGCAGCATTTACCTGCTTTTATGTGGAATTGCTGATGTTTGAAGAGGCGGCACTGACTTGTTTCAATAAGGAACTGATCGATCTGATGGCAGAGGTCATGCGGATCGAACCTACGGAGTTCCTGACCCGTGCAAGAACGATTACAAACCGGTATTTAAATACGGTGGATTTCTGGAATGTTAGTGTAAACTACCCGTCGTCACAAAAATCATTGCAAATGATCAGAAAATCGTTTCTTATAGATGATTTGAAAGAGAAAATGGAGTATAATCAAAAACAAGTTGGGAACATTTTTGATATCAACAGGGAAATCGTTGACCGACAGGAGGCAAAGGAAGAAAAAGAGAGAGATGATCAGTCCAATACAGCCTTGACGATCTTATCCGTTCTGTGCTTCTTCAGTGCCATGATCGACGGTAATGATTATCTGAGTACTTTGGACTGGCTGATACCGGCGGGAGTACTTGATATTATTTTAAAGGGAGTTTTCCCAATCACAATGATTGGCATTCTACTGTATGTGTTGAAAAAACTGTACGGAAGGTCAAAATAGTTACGGATGAGGAGGAAGGAATGAAAAAGACGATTCAAAGAGTATTAGCGGCAGTGATTTTATTTGCCATGATACTTAGCGGAGGTTTTTCCGAAGTCGGTAAGGTACACGCAGAGAAGCAGCAGGGGACAACGAAGCGTGCAATCTATGTTGTATTTGACAATTCGGGAAGTATGTATGGGGACGGCAACAAAGCATGGTCTCAGGCGACTTATGCGATGGAAGTTTTTGGCCGCGATGATGAATTATGAGAGCGGAGACGTGATGAAAGTATTCCCGATGCATGATATCACAACAGATGGGAATACGGGGTCTGCAACAAAGTCATCCATGGAGATTCGTGGAAAAGATGATATTGCACAGATCCATAATATGTATACACCAAAGCCAGGCGGAACTCCGTATACGCAGGTGAATAATGCGGCAGGAGAGTTGACGAAGCTTCTGAATGCCGGAAGTGTGGATGAAGGATGGCTGGTTGTGCTGACAGACGGTGACTTTGACAATGATATTCCGGCCAGCGGATTGAAAGCAGATCTGGATGGGGAAGGCTGCGGGCCAACGAAAAATCTGTATGTGCAGTATCTGGCTATCGGAACGGATGTAAAGAATATCCCGGAGGGAAATGCGGATAAAGGTCTGTATGCACAGAAGGCGGGTAATACTTCAGAAGTTGTGAATGAGCTTGCTGAGATCAGCAACCGCATTTTCAAGAGAAATGAATATGCAGGTTATAGCAGTGAAGATTCCGGTCTGGAATTTGATATTCCGCTTAGAAAGCTGATTGTCTTTGCACAGGGGAAAGATGTGAAGATCGGCAGCCTGAAAAATGAAGAGGGCGGAGAAGTGAAGCTCCAGAGTGATACAGCGGTTTCATATAGCAGTACGGACGGAGCGGGACTGACTACCTTTGTAAAGTCAACACCGGTCAAAGATACATCTCTGAAAGGACAGGTTGCGGTCTTTGCAGATGAGTCACCGATCGTAGCTGGAAACTATACGCTGGATGTCAGCGGAGCAGACAGTATTCAGATTTATTATGAGCCGGATGTGAAGTTTGAGGCAGGACTTTACAAAGGCGATACAAAGATGGAAGAGGGAACCATCGAAGGTGGAGCTTATACAGTAAAAGTTGGATTCGTAGATCAGCTTTCAGGAAAATATATTAAAAGCTCCAAGCTTCTTGGAGAACCGAAGTATACAGTCAGCATCAATGGAGAGACGCAGGAACTGACCGGAAAAGACGGGGCATCTCAGTCCATTGATGTGGAAGTAGACGGGGAGTCACTGGAATTGACGGCAGATGTCAATTACCTGAAAGATTATACAGACAGTGCATCCTATACGTTTAAGGTCTGCACGCTGGATATAAATGTGGACGCATTCAAGAGTGCAAATCTGAAGACGCTGGAAGACGGAGCAAATCAGATTACTGTAGAGGCAACGAGAAATGATCAGCCATTGACAAAAGAGCAGTGGGATGCCGCAACGCTGGACGTGGTAAGTGTAAATAAAGACGGAGAAGAATTTGGTATCCAGTGGGATGTGCAGAAGGGCAGTGAAGTCTCAACCTGGATCGTGACTCCGAAATATAAGAAAGGCGGTATGTTCGCAACAGAGACCGGTCAGGCAGATGTAACGATCAATGTATCGGCAGAAATCGACGGGGATGGTTACGGTAAGGCAGAAACGGTCAGTGTAAACATCAAGGATGATAAGAATATCGTAGATTATCTGAAGCGCTACTGGAAGCATATTGTAATATCACTTCTGCTTCTGATCCTTATTTTAGGATATGTGCCACCGTTTAAAAAGCGGTTTGCAAGAAGTATCAAGAAGCGTCCGAGTATCGAATGCAGTGCGGAGAAGATCGGACTTCGTGATAATGTCATGAAGGGAAATTTTGAGAAGGATCTTGCATCCAGACTGCTCCCATATGTACCGGAGACCGGAAGGCTGACGTTCTCACCGACTCCGGTGAAAAAAACAGCAAAAGTCCGGGCATCAGGAGGCGGAAGTATGCTGATTCTGAATACATCCGCTTTTGCAGGGAAAGAGGAGATCACATTTAACGGAATGTCCATTCAGGAGAATGAAAAGGGACATCACCGTATTTCCGCAAGTACCATTATTGTAGTAAGTACGCCAGAGTTTACATATACCTGTATCCCGAATGTGCAGAGAACTGCAAATGGCGAGATAAAAAGAGGAAAAAGAAAATAAAAGGCTATAGGAGGAAGAGAGTATGATTGCACCAACATTATTAGTAGGACTTGGAGGAACCGGATCAAAGATCGTATGCCGTGTATCTCAGATGGTTACGGAAGAGCAGCGGAAAAGGATCGGATTTGCAGTTTTTGATACGGATATCAATGAATTAAGAGAAATCCGTGAGGCGAATCCGTTTATCAAGACGATCCAGACCTCAACAAAGCTGACGGTCGGAGAGTATCTGAATATTGATACGCATGCAAGAGATGAGTGGTTCCCGGTGAACGGAATCCTGAACAGCAAATCCCTGACAGAGGGAGCCGGTCAGGTACGTGCGATTTCCAGACTGGCACTGGACACAGCGATCCGTGCGGGAAATATGGAGCCTCTGCATAATGCAATCGAGGAACTTTACAAGCTGGAGGGCGATTCCTCAGAACAGGCATTAAGAGTGGTCATTGTAAGTTCCCTGGCAGGAGGAACCGGATCAGGACTGATTCTCCCGGTTGCACTGTACTTGAAAAATTATCTTGCAACCAAATTTCAGGCAAGTGCCAATATTACAAGAGGATTCTTCATTCTTCCGGAAGTGTTCTATGAGGTAATCCGTGGACAGTCAGAGAGAAATAATCTGAAATGTAATGCTTATGCAACGTTAAGAGAGTTGGATGCCTTTCTTATGAAAGGGGACGAGACTCTGCCGGAGAAGTATGAAAAGACGGTCAAGCTGGAGTTCCCGAGAGTCGGATCCAATGATGTGGAAGAGTATAATGTAAGACCGTATGATTTCTGTTTCCTGTTTGATGCACAGAATACGGAAGGAAAGAAGCTGAACAGTTTTAACCAGTATCTGGATCATGCCGCCAACTGTATTTATTCTCAGTCCATCGGACCAATGAATAAGAGAAGTAACTCTTCAGAGGATAATACGATCCGTGAACTTTGTGCGGAACGTGGACGTAACCGTTATGCCGGTGCAGGTTCTGCAATGCTGATCTATCCATATGAAGATGTAAGAGAGTATATCGCACTGAACTGGACAAAAGAGTGTGTATCCAGTCAGTGGCTTGTATTTGACCGTATGTATAAGGAAAAATGTCTGGCTAATGCGGAGATGCGTGCACAGGGACTGAACCGGAGAGATATCAATGCGTCGGTAGATTATATTGAATCGATCAACCAGATGGCAAAGCAGAAAGATCCATTTGCATTATCGATTGAAAAAGCCTGCACGATCTACGACGAGGGTGGTTATAAGAAAGTCAACGATAAGTGGACAGAGTATGTCGGGCAGCTCAAGAAGTTTGTGAAGGACAGTACCATGAATGGTCAGATGGATCTGGATGCACAGAAGAATCTGGCAATGGGAATGATCAACGAGGTTGAGATTGGATCGAAGCAGGCAGCAGAAGAGCTTCAGGATGCGTACAGAGAGATGGAAAAGTATAAAGATATGGTTGTAAAACGAAGTGAAGATACTGCAAGAACCATTGCGTATTCGATCTTTAAGGCAAAGAACGACTCTATCACGAAGGAAAAACTGCCGCATCAGATGGAGACATATTTAAGAGATGAAGAAGGAAACTTTATCCATCCGAATGCAGTCCGTTATTTCCTGTATCAGGCACTGGAACTGATGAAAGCAGAGAAGGTTCTGGTAGAGAAAGAAAATGATAAAAATGAAAAAGTCTTTTGATGGAATGTATGCAATTTTTGACAATACGAAGACGGATGATGAAATTGAAACTGTAGATCAGCTCACAGAGAGAAAGATTGATTAAAAAGACGCAGCAGGAGTTTAAAGACAAGTTACGTTTTTATATCGGAGAGACAGATAAATACAGAACAAGCAGTGTTCTGGCAGAAGTTCTGGCAGAAGGAATCGATTATATTTCCAGTTTGTGTGAGGCGTTCCAGAATTTCTATACATCTTTCGAGAATCGTATCGAAGCACTGGATCGCAGAATTGCAGCCCTGTCCAAGAAATATGGCAATACAGCAGGAAGAACTTCCAGATATGTATGTGCGACACCGAACTGCTTCCAGAGACTGTTAAAAGAGATGCCTTATACAGGAAGCAGCATCACGATCGATAAAGAGCTTGCAGAGGAAATCTACAATAAAGTACGTAACTATTCCATGCTCAAGGATAAACCGGAGAATGGTGGTTACTTTGAACAGATCTTTGATAATGGAATTATCGGCTATTTCAAGAAATCTCTGATGGAGATCTATGGAAGCACTGTCAACATGGATGTGCTGACTGCACTTGAAAAAGAAGCAAAATACGAGAAGAATGAATATGATGCAACCAGGATCGAGCAGTATGTAAAGAAGGTGATCGCAGAGACGAGAAACCTGTCGAATCCATTTATCGAGCGTCCGCTTGGTGAGCAGAAAGCACCGATTGCTGCATGTACATACAGTAAAGAGCTGGATCCGAAGGATGATTCACCGAGATCTATGTTGATTGCAAAAGAGCTTGGAAATTATGGCGGAACACCGGATGAGGATATTCCGTTGAATATGATCATGTTCTACCAGTCTATTTATGGATTGAGAGCAAATAAGCTGTCAAAATTCTCACCTGGATGTGCAGCAGAGGGGCGTTCAGATGGTGAGTATTATAAGGCATATTATGAGGTAGTAAGCCAGATTAAACCAAAGTCAGATAAGACACCGGTTATCACACCGCATATCGACAGAAACTGGCATATTGTATCTGCATTGCCGGATTTGGACGAGGAGAATCAGAGACGTCAGGAAAGAGAAATTTACCGGGCATTTGCACTTGGAATTATCTGTGATCTGGTTTGCTATAGTAAGATTTCAGAAGGAAAATATTTATATAGATTAGAGCTTAATGATCTTGAACCGGAAGAATTTGTGGTTTCTAATGGAACACCTTGTGATCATTATTATGAAGTACTGGATGCATTGACAATCAATCCGGTTGCTGTGCAGACGATTCTTTCTTATATGAAAGAGAAATTTGCAGATGAACGTAATAGTTCAGGAAAACTTGATTTTGAACATAGCTATTTAAGAAGACAGATTAATGAGCTTGCAAGTATAGAATATGGTAAAGCTGGTTTAATCTATTTTTCGATGTTGCGTTATTGTTAAAGGTTTCAACGCCTTCAGCCGAGTTTGATAAAACTGTAGGTAAGGGAATTATGAGAGAAATTCTTACCCTGATTTATGAGTATGCACAGACAATGGTACTTGAGGCAGATTTAGACGGAATTTATGGAAAGTTTGTCTTAGAACAATTTGAAATGTTTGATAAAAAGTATAGACTGGTATATGGATAACTGGAAAGATAATTTCAGTGACTATATTAATGATTTGATGAGAATAGCTGTAAGCGATATTGAAAGAAAGAAACTGACAGATATTTATGAAAAAAGTGAGAAAATTCATGAAAGAATCAAGCAAAAATGAGAGGCTAGGGTCATTGAAAAGCATAGGAGAAGGCGGTGAAATGAAATGCATACAGTGATCATACTGAACAAGCAATCATCGGATCTGCTGAAAGACTTTCGCTTTCTGTATAAA
>ENA-OQHD01000208-OQHD01000208.1-human-gut-metagenome-genome-assembly--contig:-NODE-208-length-24811-cov-5.019446_pt1 | contig 24811 bp, 25 predicted proteins | sample MGYA00242560_ERZ504711 | MGnify/ENA primary metagenome ERZ504711 (study PRJEB26092, sample SAMD00036198) | human gut metagenome | host: Homo sapiens | study: EMG produced TPA metagenomics assembly of...
TTGGGCGGTGCCAGTTTATTATTTCTTATATATAGCATAGGCCGCTTGCCGTTTATAGAGGTTTTGACAAACGGCAGTAAGATTAGACATGGCTTCTGAGTGCCCTCATTATTATTGCGCCTACAGCCTTAATCTGGATGTCTTATACCGTTACTAATGCCATAATTGTGCTGCTTCACCTGACATTCTTCTGGGGCCTTGCCGAAATTTTGCGCATCCTGGCCATGAAATTTGATATCGCCACCGTCTCCCGTTCGCTGAGTGCGGCCGCAGGTATTCTAATTACTGTTTTATATCTCGGACTCGGCTGGTATCAGGCCCACCATGTAGCCCAAACCGATTACACCGTGACGACCGATAAAAAATGTGGGTAACCTACGTATCGCCCTCATCGGCGACTCCCACTTAGGCTCCACCTTCGACGCCGATGGTTTTGCCAAATCATTTAAAAATCGATTGAAAAATGCAAAACCGATTTGCATCGTCATTGCCGGTGACTTTGTGGACGAGCGCACCACTAAGGCGGAAATGATTAAGCCACGCAAGCGCTCCAAGATGTTAACACGCAGTATGGCGTATATTATGTATTCGGTAACCACGACAAAGCCCTTTACAGACCTGATTCACGTGATTTCACGGGCGACGATTTAGTAGCCGAGCTTGAAAAAAAGCGGTGTCATCGTACTTCAAGATGAAAGCATCTTGTTGGATGACCGTTTCTATATCGTAGGCCGTCAGGATGCGTCCGAAGAATTCGACTTTGGTCGTTCCCGTGCAGCTATTGCCGATTTAATTAACCCTCTCGATCACAGCAAATATATCATCGTGCTTGACCATCAACCGCGTGATTATGCAGCTGAAGCCAAAGCCGGTGCCGACCTCGTATTGTCCGGTCACACCCACGGTGGTCAGATGATTCCACTCAAACAATTAATCAATTGGTTTAGCATCGGGCAAAATCGACCGCATTTACGGCTTAGAACAACGTGACAATACCAACTTTGTCGTAACGTCCGGTATTTCCGACTGGGCCATCCAGTTTAAAACCGGTACCAATCCGAATTTGTCATCGTGGATGTGAAAGAGCATTAAGCTATCAAGCACACACGTTAATGTAAATTAAACATAGAATTTAACGTAGAATTGAACATAGGCTTGAATGTAGAGTTGAACGTAGAATTTAATATTGATTAATAAAAAGTGACTGCAACGAAAATGCTAATTAACATATTCGTTGCAGTCGTTCATTTTGGGAATATTTGAAGTAGTATCACGTAGTTTTGAGGTGACAATATGCGATGACAATGTGATATTTTAGTCTACTTCAAAATTCATGAAGCTTAATATTTCAACCATTTTACGCCAACATTCTTGACGTTTTGTCTAAAAATCCGCTAAAATAACTAAGTAGTCATGCCGGCATAGCTCAGTTGGTAGAGCGGCTCATTCGTAATGAGTAGGTCGTAGGTTCAAGTCCTATTGTCGGCTCCAGTAATTTTTTAAAATTTAGAGAAATATTTCAAATTGCTGATAAATACAGTAATCATAAGCATTTGTGATTCTGTTCAGTGCTTTGAAATATTTCTCTTTTTTTCTTATTCACAGGAAGCACGCCCATTTTTCGCCCATTATTTTACCCATTAGAGTATTAAGCTCTAGTGGGCAAAATAACTTTACGATTCAAGCTTACGTTTTCTATAATTTTCCTTAACATCTCCCACAGAAAGCCAGCCATTGATTTCAAACAAGCCGTCTTCCATCTCGATTAATTTCATAAGTCGATTTTTTCTGTATTTCTTTATATTCTTCTGATTCTATCTGCTTCATAATCTAACCTTCTAATTAACAGACGCCATATATTCCTTACACAAACAATCGCAAGGAAGCATATGGCGTCTTTTCTATTCGTATTCTATTTGATAGTTTCCTTTTCACAAAACTACTTTATATTTCTTACCAGCCTCGACCGGCACCACCGCCACCACCGGAGCCGCCGCCAAAACCACCGCCGCGACCGCTGCCTCCTCCGAAGCCACCACGACCTCCTCCGCCGCCACCGCCGCGGAAGATAAACATGGTAAGCAGCATCCGGGTGAGTTCCCCGCCAAAGAAAATGGCATCAACCATGAGGAACAATATAATCCCTCCGCCGATAAGCAACACCTGCCACCACGACAGTTCAATAGTATTATCAGCCTGTGCCTGTTGATTTACATTTTGGCCTTGTTTACTAATATCCGGATCTACGATTTGAGCCGTTTGCCAGACCGTTCTTACAATGCCCGAGCCAAATTGGCCCTGACGAAAACTCGGGATGGCATAGGTATCCAATAGCTGTCCGATTTTAGCATCATTTAAGACCCCCTTCCAAGCCGTATACAGCCGAACAGCAATAGCAGCCCGCGGATCCGCCATACCTTTCGTTTTTCGTCTCCGTGCTCCTTTCTCTTCTTCGCATCATCGTTTTTTCGTTCTGCCGTCTCTTGCCATGTCAGTGTATTGCTTTCACAGATCATGAAAAATCCCCCTCCCGATCTTATTGTGTACTCCCAAAATCTTTCCATTTCTGATTTTGTGATATGCTTGAGAGTACATTCTTCTCTTTCATCATAACAAATTTCCGATTTTTCTTTTTGTATATTTTCCGAAGAAAAACTGCAATTTTTCTGTCCACTTCCTTAAGATTTTTTGTAGCTATGCAGAGCCATGCGAAATGGAAGATGGAAGAAAAATCGCAAGTAGGAAAATAATAGCAAATTCCGGAAATATCGTTGAGAAAAAATATCAAAAAATGGTAGAATAAGGAAAACACAAACTTTAAGCGGAGGATAAAACAAATGAAAAAACTGAAAGTTAAAAAAGGCAGTACCTGTATGGCTTGTCTTGCCTGTGTGGGAGCATGTTCTGAGGCATTTTATAAGGTATTTGATCCGGACAAGGCATGTCTGCAGATCGTAGAGAAAAAGGCTGTTCGCCCGATCGCCTGTCCGCAGTGCGGTAAATGTGCCGAGGCCTGTCCGGAAGGCGCCATCACCCAGAACCCGAAGGGCGTTTACATGATCAACAAGAAAAAATGTACGGGATGCGGAGCCTGTGCGAAGGCCTGTCCATTTGGCCTGATCGTAAAACCGAGGGAAATCCGGCTTCCAAATGTATCGCCTGCGGTATCTGCGCGAAAGCCTGCCCGATGGATGTACTGGAAGTTGTGGACGAATAATGATCCGAACTCTTAGATATCGCCAGGATCTCGTGTAAGCACAGATCCTGACTCATTGCTCACATAAACATAAAAATGCACTGTGGAACGTCGTCGGACAATTCCACAGTGCATTTTTCTGTTAAACGAAAAACAATTGATTCCCGCTCGCCGCCTGGCAGAATGATCGATGCCCGTTTCCACAGACAGCATTCCGACAAAAAGGGGACAAAATTTACAATTTTACTCCCGCGCCAGCAGAACCATCGATTTTGCCGGAAGCATCATGCTTTCTTTCATCTCTGCTCCATCCTCTGCGCAGCGTTTTCCATCGCAGAGCAGTTTCCAGTTTCCTTCCGGGAGTTTCTGCAAAGCTTCTTTTTCCCATGGATTGTAGAAGACGCAGACTGCGCGGCCATCCGGGTATTCCAGTTCGTAACCTGCGATCTGGTTCTCACGGAAAAACTGTCTTTTTACAGTCCGGCTCGCACGTTCCGTATGCCTGAAATTTTCGGCGCAGAGCGAGAAGACCACGGTAATAGTCCACCAGCTCTTCCTGCTCTAAGGCGCGTGTCCAGTCAATTTTGTTGAGCTGCCACGACGATTTGAAGCTGTTTCCTTCGCCATGCTTCGTGCGCGCAAATTCCTCACCCGCCTGGAAAAATGGCATTCCCTTGCAGGTCATCACAATGCCCGCCGCCAGACGGTTCATCGAAAGCGTCCGCTCATCCATCTTGTCAAAATCCGGCTCCGCATCCTCCTTCCGCTTCGGATCGGACAGTTTTAATTTATCCCACAGTGTATAATTATCATGTGCCGACACATACGGAATCAGCTGGCTCGCATTGCGCGGCTCATAGGCTCCTTTTCCGTCCAGCCAGCCGTCTGTCGCGGAAAGTATTCCTGCTGAAAGACGCTCTTTTCCATTGACATAGCCTCCCTCTGCGGCAATGAAAACACTTCCCTTGATGGAATCTCTCGTATCGTCACAGAACATGGAAATGCCATCCATCAGCTTTCCGATATTCTGTTTATCCGAAGGGAAATATCCCTCCTGCATTGCGCTTGCCGCTGCTTTCCACGGTTCACCGTAAACCAGAATCTCCTCGCCGCGCGGCATCCGGTTCAGAGCTGTGCGGATCGCATTCATGGTCTCCGTGTCATGCAGTGCCATCAGATCGAAGCGGAAACCGTCGATATGATATTCCTTCGCCCAGTAACAAACCGAGTGAACCATAAAGCGGCGGAACATCTCCCTTTCACTTGCCGTCTCGTTTCCACAGTCGGAGCCATTGGAAATCGTGCCATCCTCCCATTCACGGTAATAATAATAAGGAACTGTTTTCTGAAGCGGCGAATCGAGATTGTACGTATGATTGTATACCACATCCATAATCACACCGATGCCGGCCTTATGCAGCGCCTGAACCATTTCCTTCATTTCCCGGATACGTACCTCCCCGTGGAACGGATCGGTTGCATAGGATCCCTCCGGCACATTGTACTGCACCGGGTCATATCCCCAGTTGAACGCTTCCGCATCATCTTCCGGCACACTGCCAAAATCGAAAACAGGAAGCAGATGCACATGAGAAATGCCAAGCGATTTCAGGTAATCGAACCCCGTCGCATGAATCCCGTCGCCGTTCAGCGTCGTGCCTTCTTCCGTAAACGCCAGAAACTTTCCACGGTGTTTATCCGAAATACCGGAATGCGGATCACTCGAAAAATCTTTCACATGAAGCTCATACACACAACGATCCTCCGGCCGGATTTCCGGTCTTTCATCCTGCTCCCAGCCTGCCGGGTCCGTCTCTGCAAGATTCACCACCATGCTCCGCTCCGAATCAATACCGGAAGCCACGCCGTACGGATCTGTCGTATCAAAGACACCATCCGAGTGCAGGATATGATACGTATAATACGTTCCATACCGCGCTCCCTGCACTGCACAGCTCCAGACACCCTTTTCGCCGCGCGTCATCGCAATCGAGGCTATTTTTCGGTCCCCGCGCTCACGGCTGCTGCCGCAGGAAAACAGTTCCAGCGAAACCTCCATTGCTGTCGGCGCCCAGAGCTTCCATTCTGTCACAAACTGCTCATCCTTTTTCGGCATCTGCCAGTTTCCATCACATTCCCTGCTCTTTCTCACCGAGACACCGAGGTCATCTCCTTCGTACGTAAAGTTTTCCACAAATTCTTCCGATTCAAAAAAGCTTTTCCACTCCGCCGGCGTTCTTTTCACCACCGCATTCATCTTCTTTCCCTCCATTTCTTTGTAAACCCGCAGAATCTCTCCGACACTCCACGCCTGCGCATAGCAGCCCTTCGACATCACCGGCGCCGCACCATCATAAATCTCCGCCAGATGAAACAGACATCCTTCCTGCATCCAGCTCGCAAGACGGTCCAGTCCGCGGCGCACTTCCTGTTTTCCCTCCTTCGGGAAATAGTTCAGCACCGCACGGAAATACGCCCCAAGCGGAAATCCCCAGACTGTCCCCTGATGATATGCCCTGTCACGCTCCGGCTGGCTTCCGCCGATCCATGGATGAAACGCCGGATCCTCCATCTCCAATGACCGCAGTCCTGCTGTCGTATACAGCTTTTCTTTGACCTCCTGTAAGATCCGCTGCCCCTGCTTCTGACTCACCATCTGAAACGGAAGCGCCAGCACAAAGACCTGATTGCATCGAAACTGCTTCTCTTCATACGTGCCGTTCAGCACATCCTTCAGATATCCTTCCTCTTCCATCCAGAACTTTTCGAGGAAACTCTTCTTCACCTGCTCCGCAAGCTTCCCATACGCCGATCCATCCTTTCCGACAAATGGCGCCAGCTCTTCCAGAATCCTCAGACCATTATACCAGTACGCATTAATCTCCACCGGCTTCCCGTGACGCGGTGTCGGCAGCTCCTTGTCAATCCGCACATCCATCCACGTCACCTGCTCCAGACCGCCCCCGGCCATAATCAGCCCGTCACTGTCCATTTTAATATGGAAATCCGTTCCCTTCTGATACCAGAACACAATATCCTCCATCACCGGAAACGCCTCACGTACAAACTCCACATCTCCTGTCTCAAGGTAATACTCATACACCACATCCAGAAACAAAAGTGCCGCATCCACCGTATTATACATCGGAAGCGCATCCCCCTCCGGAAACAGGTTCGGCATCAGTCCTTCTTTTGTATATGCCATAAAAGTCCGAAGAATGCTCTTACACTCCTCATACTCCCCAATTGCCAGCGTGCATCCCGGAAGCGAAATCATCGTATCCCGCCCCCAGTCCGCAAAATAAGGAAAGCCAGCCATAATACTCTTCCCGCCTGTCGATGCCCGTTCCGTAATATACTGACTCGCACTCACCGCCAGCCGCTTTCCCACCGGATCAGAAATCCCGGACTTTTCCGCAATCGCCTCCTGCCGCTTTTCTTCCTCTTCTATCCACAGCGCAATCCTTTCCTCATCCCACTTATCCACATCATCCGCGAGACTATACACAACAAAAAAGGACCTGCTCCCTGCCGTCTCCCGTCATCTCAAACCGAATCCGGTGATTCACGACAGCACTTCCGATGCCATCTCTTCCATCCCGTGCATCCTGCTCAAAAAATCAAATCCCTCCAGACCTTCTCCTTCTCCATCTGAAGCTCCCCATTCGTTCCATAAGAAAGAATCACACCGTTGCTCGCAATACACTTCCGGTCCACCGCAAAATCCTGCCCCTCCTGCAGCTGCTCCCCCTTCGCCGCAAAACCGCATCACCGGCCGAACCGAAAAACTCCCCTTCTTCCCACTTCTCACCCGATACCGGACAAGAACCGTATTCTCCCCCTGAACCATCCCAATCGTCTTCTCAATCTCAACCCCCTTCACCCGGTAAAACCATACCGGCAGACTCCCCATCTCAAATCCTTCCAGAAACCGAAACCCCTCCACATTCTGCGTCCGATTCACAAACTCCTGTGAAAACAGCTCCGTTTCCTCTCCATCCACCTCCAACGTCTCCCAGACATTCGAAATCAGATGCTCCCGCACCGTAGGCGCCTTCAGTGCCCCCATCAACAGCGCCTGATCATTCCTCGCCGCATTCCCCATCACCGTCAGCGAACAATAACCTCCCAGTCCGTTTGTCAGCAAAAAACACTTCTTTTCTCCACTCCGGAAATCCATCCACTCCGAAGCATTCAGTCGAATCCTATCCATACCCAAAAACCTCCAAATTTCACACAATATCTTCCCGAAACTTTTCTGTTCTCATAAAATCAAGCACAAAAAACTCCGAAAATATTTTTTTCATTCTATCTCCAAACTTTGCACCAGTCAACAAACTCACGCCGATTCGCCCTCCAGGCGAATCCAGCCCCTCTCCCCGTCCTCCAACACACTCTCCCCTTCCACACACAACAATCTCACGCCGATCTGCCCTCCGGGCAGATCCAGACCACTCCTCCCGTCCTCCAACCCCAGGATCTGGCTCCGGCGTCGTGGCACCTGCCGCGCAGACAGGCGCATTGGCATCGGCGGCATGCGGATGATGCACGCGTGGGAGGCGGTGGATTGAGGATGACGGACGGCCATCCAGGCCGGAAGTCAAGAGGCTCTGAGACGGGAAATCATCAGATTTCCTGTCGAATAGCCTCGGTTCCTCAATCCACCGCCTCCCACACGTCATCATCCGCCCGCCGATGCCACCGCGCCCGTCTGTGCGGCAGGTGCCACGGCGCCGGAGTCAGATCCGTCCCCCACACACAAATAGAGCAGCCGACCCCTCATCGGCTGCTCCACACATCATCCTTTGACGGCTCCTGAAAGCCCATCTGTATAATATCTCTGCATTACAACAAACAAAATCGCAATCGGCACCGAAATGCAAACCGCTCCCGCCGCAAAGCAAGTATACCAGCTGTCGATATACTCCTTCTCCAGCATCTTCCACAGACCCAGTGCAACCGTATAATACTTCGCATTCGCTCTGCAGATAACCTTTGCGAAAATAAAGTCCAGCCACGGTCCCAGAAATGCACTCAAAGTCGTGTACACAATAATCGGCTTACTCAGTGGAATTGTCACCTTCGTAAATACCTGGAATCTCGTTGCTCCATCCAGATAAGCCGCCTCATCCAGTGCCTTCGGAACCGTATCAAAAAATCCCTTTGCAAGCAGGAATCCCGCTCCGGAACCGCCCGAGTACACCAGAATCAATGCCACACGGATCATCGATCCCTCCGAAAGGCCAACTGCCTTTAAAATATAGTAGACAGCAACCATCGACATAAATGCCGGGAACAGACCTAAGATCATCGCGATGTTCATGTAAGTCTTACGGATTTTAAACCGCATTCTCGACATGCAGTAAGAAACCGAAAGCACAAATATTGTAGAAATCAGACAACTGAACACCGCAATGATAAATGTGTTCTTAAACATCTGCGTAAAGTCTAACACCTGCGTATCTGTAAACAGACGCACATAATTATGAAGCGTATATCCCTTTGGGAAAAAGCTGGTAACATAAGATCCCTTCTGTGTGCTGAAGCTTAAGAGTGCAATCCACAGAACCGGAATCACCCATACAATCGCAAGCAGTGCCAGAACCACATGTACAACCACATCTGAAATCATTCCGCGCGCTTTCATGGAGTGTGTTTTTTTCTCTTTGTTATTCATTATTGGAATCCCTCCTCGTTCTTGTAAGAACCAGTATTCCGGTACGTGATCAGTGAAACTACCGCCAGAATGACAAAGGTAAGAATACCGACAACCGCACCAACGTTAAAGTACTGTAAGTCAACCGTCAGCTTGTACAGCCAGGTAACCAGAAGGTCCGTCTTTCCGGCGGTTGCTCCGACCGGAACCGGTGCTCCTGCAGTCAGCAGATAGATAACGTTGAAGTTGTTGATATTACCCGTAAACGTTGTAATCAGATACGGAGTCGTGACAAACAGCATATACGGCAGCGTAATTTTAAAGAAAATTGTCACAGGGCCTGCGCCGTCCACACGGGCTGCCTCGTAAAGCTCACCCGGAATGTTCTGTAAGATACCGGTAACCTGCATCATGGTAAACGGAATACCAACCCAGAGGTTGATGATAACAACCGTCGCTCTCGCCCAGGTCGCATTTGTCAGGAACGGAAGCGGACTGCTGATCAGCCCGGCCTGAATCAAAAGATTGTTGACCAGGCCGTTGTCCTTTAACATCGTACGCATCAGAAGAAGAGAAACGAACTGCGGAATTGCAGCGGAGAGCATAAAGCAGAATCTCCAGAACCCCTTGATGCGGGTTGTTTTACGATTGATGACAATCGCAAGAATCATACCAAGAATATAGTTCAGGAAGGTAGCGAGCACAGCCCAGATCAGGGTCCATCCAAGAACAGACCAGAATGTCTTGCCGATCGAGTTGCCCATGCCAAGAACCGTACTGAAATTTTTCAGTCCAACCCAGTGGAAAATCGTCAGATGGTCGCCGACTTTACTGTAGCTGGTGAAAGCCATACAGATCATAAAGACCAGTGGAAGGATTGTGAAAATCACAATACCGAGAATCGGAAGTGTCAGCAGGGTCCAGTGCAGTCTCTTGTCAACGAGTGCTTCCAGATCCTCTTTGATGGTGTTGATATGTTTCCCTTCCTTTGCACGACACTCTACCTCATAAGCGCTCTTCATATTGACACGCCAGATCATAAAGGAAGAGAACCGTAATAAAAATCGTTGCTACTCCGTAGAGCAGGAACAGAATTGTCATATCGCCGCCGGTATATTCATAAATACCCTTGGCCTCGTTCCACACCTCTTCCTGCGCACGGCCGCCCAGGGTGATGAGATGATAGAGATTGTTGATACCGCCTTCGATCATAAACAGGAGATACGCAATTTCTACTGCCAGAAATAAAATACCCTTTACGATCTGTTTGTGAGCCAGATTTCCCAGTCCCATGACAAACATGGAAAGTTTCGTGACCGCATCGCCCTTTGTGATGGCTTTTGTCACCGGATAGGGAGTCTCAAACTCTTTGGCGCGTTTTTTCAATGATGCCATAATCTATCCTTTCCGAAAGACAGGCATTGTCAATCCTGGTGTCTGACAATGCCTGCGGTTTCAATCCTGTTGATTTTCGAACGCTTCAGAGCCGGTTTTACTTACTCGACTGCAGAAGTATTCATGCTTGTGTTCAGTTTCTCTGTCATTTCTGCAGCGTTATCATGGGTAACTTCACCGTTGACCAGAGATTTACCAAAATTCTCTGCCGGAGTCCAGTAGTTGCTCATATTCTTAACGAACGGCTGGATGATAGAAGTATTGTTGAAGGTATCGTTCTGAGCAGTTACCAGTGCATCGTCTGTGATCTGGGAAAGCAGCTCTTCGTTACACGGAACTACGTTTCTCATTTCATAGTGTGCTTTCTGAGCATCTGCGCTTCCGAGATATCTTGCAAGAGCAACTGCAACCTGCGGATATTCACAGTTCGGATTCACACCGATTGCTTTAGAGCCGGAGAAGGATTTCATCTGTTTCTCCTCGCCGTTGATGGTGATGGTCGGAAGCTGTACAACACCGTAATTATCACCGAGTGCCTCTTTAACTGCGGATGCATCCCAGGAACCGGAGAACATTGCTTTTACAGAACCGTCACGCAGACCGGAAAGACCGGATCCGTCTGCATCAGATACGAAGTTCGGATTGTTTACCAGGTCAACCAGGTAATCGGTTACTGCTTTTGCTTTGTCGCCTTCGAAGTCAACGCCTGCTGCCTCGTCTGTTCCGTCCTCACCGAACAGCGTACAGCCGTTTGCTACGTAGAAGGAAGCAATGTACCAGGAGTTTGTAATCGGGAAGGAAATCTTGTCTTTTGCGATCATGGTATCCAGGTTTTTCACTTCATCCTCAGTGAATGCAGATTTATCATAGTACATAAACCAGGTGTTTGTGGTGAATGGTACACCGTAGATATCGCCGTCAACGGATACGGAATCTACAATTGCCTGAGAGTTGTTCTCTTTTACCTCCTCAACTGTCTGTCCGCCGAGTTTTGAAATTCCGTTTGCAGCGATCAGGGATGTCAGGTTGTCGTTTGCAAACATGTAAACATCTGCTGCTCCTTCAACGTCCTGTGTTACGGTATCTTTTGCATCGCTCTCTGCGCATACACCGTAATCAAAGGTAATGTGCCAGGATGGATGCTCCTCTGCAAACTGATTGCACATGGTCTGCAGCCACTCACCGCTGTCGCTTGCCTGATCCTCTGACGGAGACCATACGGTAAGGGTTGTGGTAATTTCCTCTTCCTCTGCTGCGTTGGAAGCAGATGCGCTTGTGCTTCCTGCCTCGGATGTGCTCTTGGAATCGTTTCCGGAAGCGGCATTTGAAGAACCGCTGTCGCTGTTTCCGCATCCTGCCAGCATGCCAACTGCAAGTGCTGCGGTCATCATAATAGATACTACTTTCTTTTTCATATTGAAAATCCTCCTTATATGAGTTTTCTTTCTGGAACGTCTGCTGTCATATCGCATTTGCTGCTTGGTATCTCTCGTTCTTGTTGATTTTATTATAGCAGTTGGCGGAATTTTTCTGAAATATCAAGAATCTATGATCTATGTTGGATTTCTACGTTACATTTCTACACCGGAGCGTATCCGGGAAAATCATTTCCGCAATCTGCAGAATTCTTTTCCGCAGCAGAAAAAGAGGCAGCGCACCGCTTTTTCCGGTGCGTCCTGCCTCCTCTTCTGATTTTTTATTCTGATTTTTTCTTCTGATTTTTTCTTCCGCCTTCTGATCTTCCTGTGAACTCAGGCTTTTCCTTTCCTGAATCATCTCCTGAATGATTTCATCTCCGCCTTCCTCCTGCCACTCTTTTACAAAATCATCAAAAGAAGAAAGCTCAGACTCGCCCCGGATAATTTTTAAAAAGGTCTCCGACTCCAGTTCTTTTAAGGTGTAACGATATGCTTCTGTGGTCTTCGTCCGGGTCGGATAAATCGTATTCACTCTTTGAATCTTTTCGTCGCTCAAAAGCGAGCAGGCTTTGATACGGGATAAATACGCGCTCCACTCCTCCGCACTCGCTGTTTTCGGGTTCTCCAGATAGGCGCGGCATACCTTTTCGAACGATCTTTCCAGAATCTCCAGCTCATCCTCCGATTTTTCCCCGTTCAGTGCCGCCTGCAGATTTTCGTAACAGATCGTCAGTGCCTGATTATAGTCGAGATTGATTGCTAAGGGGCGTGCCGTCGGATCGATATTTCCCGTATAATATTGCTGAAATTCTCCCCTTGGATCATCGTAGGAATAGCGCATATAATCAAACATCACCGACAGGATCTTCGGCACAATCTCCGGATATTCATACCCTTTTCGCACTACCACATAATTTCCGGTCAGCTTTTCGTTGCAGTACCGCACACTTCCATCCTTCCCGGTCCGAATCAGAAACGGCTGCCAGTCGGCCTCCGGATCCGTCTCATGACAGCGCCAGAGCGGGTTGTTCGGTGCCCACCACGGTGCGAAGAAAATGCCGCAGCGTCCCTGGGCAATGAGATCGGCAATGTCATCCTGTGTGCGGATCAAAAAGTCCCGGTCAAGGACGCCCTCCTGGTACCAGTCTGCCAACATGCCAAGTGCGTCTTTTACATTGGGCTGAACGGAACCATAAACCGGCATTCCTTCCGCATCCGTCAGCCATCTTCCCGGATATGCACCAAATGAGGCAAAAATAAGATTCATGCCGTATTCCGAAGAAATGCCCGTGCCGCCGTACAGAGTTGTGCTGACTGCAAGACCGATGTTACCCATCTCCTGGTTTGCCGGATTCTCCTCTGCAAACGTCAACGCAATATGTTTCACATCATCGATCGTTTCCGGTACGGAAAGTCCCAGTTTTTCCATCCAGTCCTTCCGCACCCATAGAAGATTCGGACCGTCCGAAATGTTGGTTTCCGGGAATGCCATCAGCTTTCCGTCAAAGGTACAGCCCTGCAGAATCTCCTCACCGTAGCTTGCATAAATATCCTTGATACGGTCGCTGGCACAATTTGCATAAACCTCTGTAAGATCGGCAAGCTGATCGTTTTTCTGCATGGCATTCATCGTTTTCTGATCCACAACCATGATATCGGCAATGTTTCCTGTTGCAATCATGGTAGAAATGCCAACGTTATAGGTATCACCGTAGTTTTCATAAACATCCTCGTTCTGTACATTAATGATTTCGCGGATCAGGCGTGTATAGGCATTGTCCTCATAGGTTTCTCCCTCCGGGAGATTGGAATTATTCACACCCGTCATTTTTGCCAGCGTGTACGTGATGGTTTCCGGGTAACGTCCGTACGGCGTTGTTTTCGCTTCCGTAAGAGCCGCAGCCTCATTTCCGGCAGCATCGGAAACAGAATCATTCCCTGCTGCGCCACTTTCTCCGCAGCCACCCAGAATCGTTCCCGCTGCCAGCAATACAGCGAGGCCTGCCGCAATTTTTTTTTCGCATCATGCCTGTACCTCCCTTTCCACACCCGGAATCCGTACCGTCACTTTCGTTCCCTTTCCCGGCTCACTCTCAATCGAAAGACCATACGCTTCTCCGTATTCGAGCTGAATCCTGGAATTGACATTCCGCACACCGTAGCCGCTGCTCTTCTCCGTCAGAATGGTCTGTGCTTTTTCCTGTTCCATGCCAACGCCATTATCCGCCACGGAAAGCACCACACAGTCTCCGTCGCGCCGTCCGCTGATTGTGATCACGCCTGGCTCACTGCCGCGCCGCCGGTCAATTCCATGCGCAATCGCATTTTCGGCAAGCGGCTGCAGAATCAGGTTCAATGTACGGTAATCCAGAATATCCTCCGCCACATCCATTTTAACCGTAAAGCTGTAGTCATGAAACATTTCCTGAATTTGCAGATACGAACGCACATTGTCGATCTCCTCGCGGATGGACATCGTATTTTTGCCTTTGTTCAGGGAAGTCCTGTAGTACCGCGAAAGCGCCAGCGTCGCCTTGCTGATATCATCCGAACCGATTTCCAGCGCTTTCCAGTTGATCAGCGACAGGGAATTATACAGAAAATGCGGGTTAATCTGTGCGCGGAGCGCCGTCATCTCATACTGTTTCTGGCGGATGCGGCTCTCATAGACTTCCTGAATCAGCTGACGGATGCGTGACAGCATCTGATTAAAGCCACGCGTCAGATCACCGATTTCATCCCTTTCTGTAGAAACCAGTTCCACTTCCAGATTTCCTTCTTCTACCTCGGACATTGTCATTTTTATCTTTTCAAGGCGGTGCGCCATGTTTCCGGAGAATTTCATAATCACGACCGCAGAGAAAATAACGCAGCCTGCCCACATCAGAAGAACCATCAGAAGAATCGGCTGCATCGGACTGATGATGCCTTTTTTCGGCAGATAGCACGCGGCATGCCATCCATTCTGCTCAATCTCCTTTTCCAGGAGAATGTAGTTCGCTGTATTCTGCTTCTCTTTTTTTTTGTATCTTCTGAAAGTCTGAAAATTCCATCTGGTATTTTGCATTCCTGGTCATCTTCTGATTTTCATACAGCACTTCTTTGTCCTCATTGTAGACGAAAACACCGTAATCCTCATTAACTGCAAGCTCCATGGAGCCAAAAATCTTACTGTAGTCCATGGAAATGTATAAAAAACCGCCTTTTCCGTCATCAATCAGCGGCATAGACCGCACCAGCGTCACCGTTCCCTGATCCATATCGGCATACCAGTGAACATCATTGTCTGCCGGTGCTGTCCATTCATCATTTTCCATTTCCCGCGCCGGACGCAGATACGTGCCGTGCGGAATGACGAAATCACGCACATAGACCGTAGACTGTCGGATTTCCGGGTAAAAATAACTTAAGGAATCCATCATCGGATCAAACTCTTTCACCATGCGCTCGTATGCTTCGAAGCTGTTTTTGTCTTCTGCCTTTACAATCTGAACAATTGTCTGGTCGAATGCCAGATAGTCCGACATACTCTGGTGCAGCGCAAGCTCCGTATTCACATCGTCCACTGCCTGATCAAAGGTGGTTTGCAGATTTTTGATCTCACGCTCGACAAGTACACGACGCATCTGGGTGTAAAACATTGTGAACATCAGGCACATTGGGAAAAGTCCTGTGAGAACGTAAGCCACGATAAGCTTCCGGTGTACCTTCATATCTGAAAATGCTTTTTTTGATTCTAGCGGCAAATGATGTCATCTTACTCCCCCTGATCCCGGTATTTCTGCGGGCTGATTCCAAAATACTCGCGGAAGCTCTGACAGAAATAGGACACATTCACAAAACCACACTTTTCACAGATTACGCCGATTTTTTGCGTTTGTATTTTCCGAGCATTTCCCGTGCGCGCTCCATACGGAAACCTTTTAAGTAGCGGCTCAGGTTTTCTCCTGTATTTTTCCTTGAAAATGCTGCTCAGATAATTCGGTGTCATGCCAACCTCGCGCGCAAGCTGGTCAACACCCATGCCACTGTCAGAATAGTTCTCACAGATATACTGTTTAATCTGCTCGACTTCTCTGCGTTTCGCAACACCGCCGTCTGCGCGGAAGACCGTTTCGAGCCGGTCAATACCCATACGGACCGCTTGAATCACACCGGCCATGTTGCTGCTGTGATACAGAGCGTCGATCTCACGGTCCAGCTCTCGCTCATCTTTTCTCTCGAGATTGTCGTAAATCTCTTTCAATAAGTTGGAAAACATAAATTTGATGTAAATCTGAGAAAAAAGTCGTCTGGTGCTCATACTTTTCGCAGAACTGGTCAAAGTGTTCACGCAGGCTCTCCAGATCCTTCATGCGAATGTCCTGCTGGATCTGGCGGATCAGGATTTCAGCATCAATCTGCACCAGCACCTCGGACTGCTCCTCCTGAAAAGGAAGAAAAACATGGTTTCCCGTGTGATAAAAGCGCCGCTCCATGAGCTGCTCCGTCTGTGCAAATGCATCGTAAAGCTCACCGTCCGGCGTGATCTCGCCCGACACGGCCAGAAAGCATTCCTGGTCCCACATTTCACGAATATAATGGTACAGCTTCCGTCCGAACGCTTCCCAGCCGCCATCCGGCTCCTCGCTAAAAAACCAGGATGGACTGCTGTGGGTTCAGGTTCAGATAGTGAAACGGCATCTGCAAATCGCTCTGCATCTTTTCAATCTGTTCGCTGTTTACCTGTTCAAAATAGTTGTTGGCACACTCCAGCAGTACCATACGGCAAAAATCCCGGACAAAGCTCATATCGAGAAGCATCTGTGTTTTCTCCTGCATTGCGCTGCGGCTCTGCCCATTGACCATCAGATACAGCAAATGTTCCCGCAGAAACTCCATGCTTTCGTCCTTCCGTTTTTCCTCGCGCTCACTTTTTGCAAGCTTTTCCGTGATTTTCACCAACCACCTTTTCAAATTCCTCTGGGTTGACCGGTTTTAAAAATATAGGCGGAAACACCGTAGGAAATTGCCATTTTTTGCGTAGGAAAACTCATCATACCCACTGAAAATCACCGTTTCCGTCCCCGGATACGCCTCATGAATCCGGGAAAGAAGCTCAATTCCATCCATGAACGGCATATTGATGTCGGTCAGAAGCACGTCAATTTTCTCTTTTTCGAACACCTCCAGCGCTTCCTCTCCATTGGAGGCCTCCAGAATATTCTCCCGGATATTCATCCGCGAAAGCAGCATTCGAATGCCCTTTCGCTCTATCATTTCATCATCTACAATCAGATATGTGTACATGCATCGATCCTCTTTCTAAGCAGCCTGCCTAAAGCGGCGCATACTGGTTTTATTATACCATTCCCGCGGCAGAATTGCATAGCATTTACCGCTCAAAACCGTTACCGGAAACGCAAAAACAGAGCCGGTGAAAACATTCTCATCCGACTCTGGTTTTTCTATTACATGATTTCAGGACGCCACTCATCCTGTCCCGAATCAGGCCTTCGTCCTCTCCCTTTTACTTCTGATATTCCTCAATTCTGCAAACATGTTCTTTTGTCTTTTTATTATAATTAATTCCTACCAGAAGCAAGTTTCCCTGATATTCTTCCAGACTTCTGCAATATTCTTTGTCCTTAATCTGCGCAAGCGCACCCTCTGCTGTTTTGTCCCATTTCAGTTCTACAACCAGCGCCGGTTTGTCCTGGTATCTTTTTCTTGGTACGAAAACAAGATCCGCAAACCCTTTTCCCCCAGGCAGTTCACGGTAAACCGTGTAAAAATTCCGTGCTGCATACAGCGCCAGTGAAATCGTATAGCTCAACGCATTTTCATCATTGTACTGAAGCTGTGACGTTTCAAAATGTGCCAGCCGAATTCCCTCTGCTACCTGTGTTTCCTGTTTTTCCCACACAGCCTGCAGAAGATCTGCGGAATTTTTCAGTGCCTTTGAAATATCTCCCCATTGGGAAACGGTTACCGCACTGGCATATTCTGACTGTACCTCGGCATTCGGAATAAAAACATATTTATTCTGTTCCTCATAACCAAGATATCCAAGATGAATCAGCAGTGTCAGCACATCATCCTCTGTCCGGAAAGTTGTCATATCATTCGTAAAACTGCCCGTGTTCACCGGAATCTTTTTCCCTGCCATCATCTGCAGTACGTCATCCCGCAGGCCGTCAAAATTCAGATCAATATACCACTGTAGTGCTTCAAATGTTTCTGTCTGATTCCAGTAATTGCCGATTTTCCGGAATCGCATGGCATTGACAACCGAACGCGGGCTGTAAACCGAACTTTCTCCCGGGAACGAATAGCCGTCATACCAGTTTTTAATTTCTGCCAGATCCATCTGATACCGGCCGCAGAGTTCTTCTACTTCCTGCTCCGTAAATCCTACATATTCTGCGAGCGGCCCTGGATCAAGCATTGTAAATTCATCAAACATATTCAGTGCAGAATGGGTTCCATATTTTTTGATCGGCAGAATACCCGTCAGATAGGCAAGTGCTACGTAAACCTTATCTTTCAGAAAATCCCGCAGGAAATCAAGATACTCTTCCTGTGCTTTTTTGATCCTGCTGATATTCCCGGAAAAACACAGTCCCATTCATCAATGATAATGACAAACGACTGTTTTGTTGCCGCATAAATATCCTGCAGCGATTCTACCAGATCCGTATCGTCAAAGTAGTCCACGTCCGGATAACTGTTTTTCAGTTCCCGCAGCAGCATTCTTCGAACACGGTCAATCACCTGGCCAATTTCCTTGCTCCGGCTCAGAAATTCCTGCATATTCAAAAAAAGTCGTAGGATATTGATTTAAGTGCTGTGCAAATACAGCATTTTGAGAAATTTTCAATCCAGAAAAAAGGTTCTCTGGAATCGCATTCCTTCCCATAATAAGCCGTCAGCATATCCGCCGTCATAGATTTTCCAAAGCGCCGCGGACGGCTGACACAGACATATCTCTGCACAGTATTAATCACCTGATTGGTATACTCGATCAGCCCTGTTTTATCCACATAAATTTCGGACTGAACCGCTTTTGCAAATTTTTCATTTCCCGGATTCAGATAAACTCCCATATTCCACCTGCGCCTTTCTCTTTCTACCTCTATCATACGATATTCTTGCCTTAAGTTCAATTTAGCATAAGTTGAAAAATGCCAGAATGTTTTTAACTGAGGCAAAACATTCTGGCTGGTTTTTTCTGGGATTGCTATGAGTCAATTAATTAATGAATAAAGAACGCGTCCTCTTCCTCGTCTTCCACAACCGGTGTCATCGGGTTATACTCGGTTTCCACCAATTTTTTCACCAGCTCGTGATCGAAGTTGCGGCGGATTTCACAGGTTCTGTCGAAAATCATGGTTGCTTCATCCCCTGGGGTGCATGCCGGCCAGTTCGGGAGGGATGGGGTTTCCGGACTTCCGTAGCGGGCAAAATTGATCCAGGCGGTGGCCATACGCTCCTGCAGACGGTCTGTTTCGCCCGGGACATTGCATACGGCGATGCGGTCGATGTTATGGAATACGAACGGAATCTCGGCACAATGCCATGCGGCTTTTCCGCCATCGATCGGGAATTCATAGGTAAACTGGTAGGAATAGGTCGGCGCTTCTGTAAACTCCGATTTCTGACGAATGAATTCGATCGTGTCCGGACGGAAGAACGTATCCACAGACCACAGATCGGCAATTGTTTTGTCCGGATATGCCTTTTTCCAAAAAGAGAAATCAGCTCCGGCGTTGCATCGCCATATTTTCTCGTCAGGAACGCAATCTGTTCCTCACGGTTCATCTCATGTTTTCCCGGCACAACCGGTCCAAAATCAAACTCACCGATGTTGGTTCCTGCCAGCACAGGAATCGGTTTTAGCGTGATCCGTAAATCCGCACTTGATCGGATTTCCGCGGAACCAGCCATTCTCCATCGGTCCCTGTCCGATATAGCAGCCTTTCGCAGCAACCTCTGCCTCAACTTTATTGTACGCATTTGACAGCTCATAATACGGGATCGTCTCAAGCTTCTCCACCTCGGACTCGTCCAGATTCAGTTCCTTTTAACAGAGCCTTCACAATCGCGGTGCCGTCTCCGTCCTCTTTCTGATAAACCTTTGCCTCATAAACACCGCTCTCGATGATACCCTTCTGGAACAGGCCGTCTGCTGCCGGCGTATTCATCAGCGTTGCTACCTTCATACCGCCGCCGGACTGACCGAAAATCGTAACATTCTCCGGGTCTCCGCCGAATGCCGCGATATTGTCATGTACCCACTGCAATGCAGCTACCATATCTGCGTTTCCTGCATTCGCAGAATTTTTCGTATTTTTGCGCCAAACGGCGAGAGATCGAGATAACCGAGGATATTCAGCCGATGGTTCACGGAAACAACAACGACATCACCGAACTCGCTTAAGTGATCCCCCTCATATGCCACATGCTCAATCGCAGAGCCGGCGCTGAAGCCGCCGCCGTGGAGCCATACCATGACCGGCTTTTTCGCACCCGGATCAAGACTCTGTGTCCAGACATTCAGGTTCTGGCAATGCTCGTCCTGCGGCCAGTAACGATGCGGTACCAGCACCTCCATGTTCGGCTCGTCCTGCTTTAAAAGCGGACATACATAGCCGTACGCCAGCGCATTTTTGATTCCTTTCCACGGTTTCACCGGCTGCGGCATCTGGAAACGGTCCGCCTCGGCGTAATGGATTCCATGAAACGCGTATGTCGTATTCAGGCGGAAGCCACGTACCTTTCCCGCCTTTGTCTCTACTACCGGATCTGTTTTACTGCATACAAAATAATCTCCCATATTTCAGCTACCTTCTTTCTATCCTGTTCTGTGACGCGCAGTTTCCAAAAAAGCCACCGCAAAAATCCCCCTGATCTTTCCGTTTTTGCACCGGTCTTTGAAGCATCTGTTGTTTTTGCATTTACGCATCTGCTCCTTATTATACCAGACAATTTTTTCAGAAACAATTCTTTTCACTTTTATTTTCGGCTGTTTATATCAACAAAGTCCGAAAATCACGTCAAAAAATGGATATTTCCATCACAACTTCAAAAGTGCTACAATAAAAAAAGAAGGTAAATCAACGTAAAAAAGGGGACTACTATGACGAAAACAGTACAAAAGAGCAAAGCCCGCGATATGACCCAGGGCTCTATCTGGAAACAGCTTCTTCTCTTCTCGCTTCCGCTGATGGCCGGAAATCTCTTCCAGCAGCTTTACAACACCGTTGACAGCATCGTTGTCGGCAACTTTGTCGGCAAGGAAGCACTCGCCGCCGTCGGCTCCGTCGGTCCGATCATCAATTCTCTGATCGGCTTTTTCATGGGACTTTCCACCGGTGCCGGTGTCATTATCTCTCAGTATTATGGCGCAAAGGCGGATGAAAAGGTCAGCCGCACCGTCAGCACGACACTGGTGATGACGTTTATTCTCTCCATTGTCTTTACCATTCTCGGCATTCTCATCACGCCGTACATGCTCCGCATGATGAGCACACCGGACGATGTCATCCGTGAGTCGGCAACGTATCTTAAAATTTACTTTGGCGGTGTTGCCGGTCTGATGTTCTACAACATGGGCTCCGGCGTTCTCCGCGCTGTCGGCGATTCCCGCCATCCGCTGTATTTCCTGATTTTTTCCGCTGTTGTCAATACCGTGCTCGATCTTTTGTTTGTCGTTTCCTTCGGCATGGGAATCGAGGGTGTGGCGCTTGCAACCGTTATTGCACAGTGCCTTTCGGCGGTTCTGACGCTGTATGTGCTGACCACAACAGACGGCCCATACCGCATCTGTTGGAAAAAGCTCTGCATGGACTGGTCTTTGCTGTACCGCATCGTCTGCGTCGGACTGCCGGCAGCGATCCAGCAGATGGTGACTTCCGTTTCCAACGTTTTCGTGCAGTCCTATATCAATGTATTCGGCTCGGATGTTATGGCAGGCTGGAGTGCCTGCATGAAAATCGACCAGTTTATGATGCTGCCGATGATGAGTGTTGGTCTTGCTTCGACCACCTTCACCGGACAGAACGTCGGTGCCAGCTACATTGACCGTGCAAAGAAGGGTGCTACAACCGCATTCCTGCTTGCTGAGCTTGTAACCATTGTGATGATGATTCCTCTGCTGATTTTCGCCCCGCAAATGGTCTATCTGTTTAACCAGGAGACAGCTGTGATTCGTTACGGAACCCTGTTCCTGTATCTGCTCTCCCCGTTCTACATTCTCTGCTGCGTCAACCAGGTTTATTCCAACGTCCTGCGTGGCGCAGGAGACACCAGAACACCAATGATCGTAATGCTCGGAAGCTTCGTCGTGTTCCGCCAGATTTACCTGTTTGTGATGTCTCATATATTTGATTCCATCATTCCGATTGCACTTGGTTATCCGGCGGGATGGCTGGTATGCAGTGTTCTGATTTATGCCTGCTATCGAAAATTCCGGTGGGATAAAGGAATGCGGAAAAGCTGAAGGATTCCTTTCCTGACATAAGCAAAAGGGGCTGTTGCACTAAGAAAATGAACGTATGATATGCTCCCTTCTAGGTAGACAAGTGAAATAATAAAAACTTGTCACTTAGGAGGGAGCATATTTTATGTCCAAAAGAAAAGTATCTGTTGAGGATAAGACATATGCTGTAAATCTATATCTGGATGGAAAAGAAAGCCAACGGCAAATTGCCGATATGTTTGATGTAAGTCTCGCATCTGTCCAACAATGGATTCGAAACTATGAATCTATGGGAGCAAATGCATTCACATTGAAAGGAAATAAAAAATATTCCAAAGAATTGAAACAACAAGCAGTCTTAGATTATTTAGCAGGCTATGGTTCTCAGGATGATATTTGCAAAAAATACGGAATCCGTTCAAAAGCTAAGTTACAAATCTGGATAAAGAAGTATAATGGTCATGAAGAATTAAAATCTTCTGGAACAGGAGGAAACATTATCATGACCAAAGGAAGAAAAACCACTTTTGAAGAACGGGTTGAAATAGTACAGTATTGTATCGCACATGATCGTAATTATGCCCAAACAGCAGAACAATACCAGGTGTCCTATCAACAGGCTCGCAATTATATAGTCGAATATGAAGCTGGTGGAGTGGAAGCTTTAAGAGATAACCGTGGCAAACGAAAACGTCCCGATGAGATGAGTGAATTAGAAAAGCTGCGTGCTGAAGTTAAAATTTTAAAAGCAGAGAAAGAACGTGCTGAAATGGAGGCATCTTTTTTAAAAAAACTCGAAGAAATAGAGAGGAGGCGGGGCTAAGCCTGATCCGTCATGAACATATATATCAGGCAATCAAAGAAGAACACAAAGAACATAATTATCCAATCGCTGCACTTTGTAAACTTGGTAAAGTTTCTAGAGCAGCTTATTATAAATGGCTACACAGAGAAATTCCTAAAAGTGAGCAAAAGAATAGGCTTATTGCCGACGAGATAGAAAAGATTCACACAGACTCACCGGATAAAGGCTATCGAAGGATCAGGGATGACTTGGAACGATATCATGGTATTGATGTAAACGATAAACGTGTGCTACGCATTTGCCGTAAACTTAATGTAAAATCAACTATCAAGTATTCTAACAACGGATGCACAAGACAGGCTGCAAGCCCTCAGTATATAGCTGAAAACATACTTAATCGGGAGTTCACTGCCAAAGCACCAAATGAAAAATGGCTCACTGATGTGACAGAATTCCATTATTATATTGGGATGGAAAAGTATAAAGTTTATCTAAGTGCAATACTGGATCTATATGATAGACGGATTGTTTCGTATGTTATTCGTGATAAGAACAACAATGCTTTGGTGTTTGATACGGTAGACAATGCTTTACTTAGAAATCCTGGTGCGCAGCCACTGTTTCACAGTGACAGAGGATTCCAATATACGAACAGGACATTTCATACAAAACTTGTAACTGCTGGAATAATACAAAGCATGTCGCGAGTTGCTAAATGTATCGACAATGGACCAATGGAAGGCTTTTGGGGAATTCTGAAGAGAGAGCGATATTATGGAAAACGATTCACTGATAGAGGTACTCTCGTAAAAAGTGATCGAAGATTATATAGATTACTACAACAATAAACGCTTGCAAAGGAATCTTGGAATTTTAACGCCAATGGAAAAACATGAAATTTACTTGCAAGCTGCATAAAAAACTGCCAGCAGATAAATTTCTACGGGCAGGAAAAATTTATACTTTTTTCAATTGTCTACTTGACGGGGAGCGGTTCAGTGCGACAGACCCCCTTTTTTCGCATTACTTTTTTCAGGAGTGCTGCTGAATGCTCTTCAGTTAAAATAACTCCGCAATCGCCGCGATCTTCTCACAGTTTTCCGGCAGCGGACCATTGATTTTCGGTGACTGGCGCGTTGCCACGTAACAGCTTGCGATTCCGGCAGAGGCTGCACCGTGGCAGTCAGCGATGTCGTCATTTCCTGTCATCAGGCATTCTGCCGGATCGAGGTGATACTGCTTCAGCAGCATCTCATAAAACGCCGGATCCGGCTTTTTCACACCGGCATCCGATGAGAGCAGAATTCCGTCAAAGTATTTCGTAAGGCCGAGCAGGGAAATTTCCGGCGCGGTGAAAAGCGCCTGTGCGTTGGACAGCAGAAAAACCTTCTTTCCTGCGTCTTTTAAACGCTGCAGCATTTCCAGCACGCCGGGAAACAGTTTCAGTTCTTCTATCGAAATCGCACGGAACATTTTCGCCAGATCTGCAATTTCTTTTTCCGTTACCGAAACAGCTTGATCCTCAAACAGCTGCCGGAACACATCCGCAATGTCGATTTCCGGTACATGGCTGCCGCGGCATTCCATTTTAAGCGCAGCTTCCTGCTCTTTGACTTTTTGTCTCATACGCCATCCGGAGTTCTTTCGGCTCATAGGCGGCCCCTTTCATGCCGAAGAACAGGCTCAATTTTTTTCCAGAGATACGCTTTCATTTTCATTCGTATGTATATCTACCAGAGTTCCATATAAATCAAAAATATAATTCTGATACATCCTTCATCATCCTTTCTGTACGGAAGGTTTTCCACACGACACGTATTCTACCAGACTTTTCTCCACAATTCCATGTCTTTTTTCCAGACTTCCTATCTTTTTTCTCTAC
>ENA-OQHD01000210-OQHD01000210.1-human-gut-metagenome-genome-assembly--contig:-NODE-210-length-24655-cov-4.875612_pt1 | contig 24655 bp, 26 predicted proteins | sample MGYA00242560_ERZ504711 | MGnify/ENA primary metagenome ERZ504711 (study PRJEB26092, sample SAMD00036198) | human gut metagenome | host: Homo sapiens | study: EMG produced TPA metagenomics assembly of...
AATTAGAAAATAAATATTAACTAATTTTCATTATGAAAGGGGAACTAAAACATGAAAGAATTTAATGAAAAACGGTATCTTTATCTTGAGCGTCTTGCTGATTTCCTTGACTATGGTAATCTTGCTTACTTCCCAGGACGATCGTGTATTGAACCTTATGGGATGGATTGATAAGTATTGTTGCGATATTAGATTTGAGATTGATGATTGGAATTCATCTTCGCATTACGAATCTGGAAACAATGAGTATGTATTCAGAAATGTTTCAAGGATGGTTCTCTAATTCTGAATCAAATTATAACGCATTTATCAAAGCGATGCTTCGGGGGAATGTGAAAGAGATGAATACTTATATGAATGAAGTTGCACTAGCTACATTCAACAGTTTTGATATAGGAAGACATCCGTCAGGAAAAAGTCAGCCGGAGCGTTTTTATCATGGATTCGTTCTGGGACTTTTGGTAGAATTAAGAGATCGTTATGAAGTAAAGTCCAACAGAGAAAGCGGTTACGGGCGATATGATGTGATGTTAATACCAAGAGAAACGCCGGATCAGGCAATTATAAAAAAGGGAAGAAGCGACCTCAAATCACTTCTTCCTTTCTTTGTTCTCTTACAGAATTTTCCAAGATCCATCATTGCTTTTTTCCAGAACTTCTTTATGTGCATCTTCCATCTCTGTCAGAGGTGCTCTAAGAGTTCCAACTTCTTTTCCCAATCATGTTAAGAGCAGCTTTAACCGGGTATCGGGTTCACTTCACAGAAGAGAGCATCAACCAGTGGAAGTGCATCTAACTGCATCTTGCGGCTACCTGCGATATCTCCTGAGAAGAATTTGTAGCACATGTCATGCACGTAAGCCGGAGCTACGTTGGAGAGAACGGAGATAACTCCGATTCCGCCAAGTGCGAGAAGCGGTACAACCTGATCATCATTTCCTGAGTAAAGATCAACGTTGCCATCACAAAGATGCAGGATCTGTGCAACTGTGCTGATATTTCCAGATGCTTCTTTAATACCTACGATGTTCTCAACATCTTTCACAAGTGTTGCAACTGTCTGTGGCTGAAGTCCACATCCTGTACGGCTTGGTACATTGTACAGAATCGCCGGAATATTTACTTCATTACAAATAGCTGTGTAATGAGCAATCAGTCCGTTCTGTGTTGCTTTATTATAATATGGTGTAACGAGCAGAAGTCCGTCAGCTCCATCTTCCTGAGCTTCTTTGGACAACTGGATCGCTGTTCTTGTACAATTAGAACCTGTTCCGGCGATGACCGGGATACGGTGGTTCACACGCTCAATTGCAAAACGGGTTGTTGCTGCATGTTCTTCCTCTGTCATAGTAGCGGATTCACCTGTTGTTCCACAGATGACGATCGCATCTGTTCCGCCTGCAATCTGCTCCTCTAACATCTCATCTAATTTGTCATAATTGACCTCAAGATTCTCTTTCATCGGAGTAACGATCGCTACACCTGCGCCTTTAAAAATTGCCATTCTTTTTATCCTCCTTCAACATGGTGAAACAAAGTATTACTGGTCATAGCAGGTTATTGCGCATAAGTTCCTTGTGAACGATAATTATAATAGCCATGAGCAGTAACTGTTTAATATACATCTATGCAAGAATGCGTAAACTGTAAATAAACATAAAAGAAACGGCAAGATGCGCCGTCCCCAAATATACATTATGTATAATTCAGATAGCTCTCCATCTTGCGATGACAGTCATGCCGCTATTTACGTCATGCCCAAGAACAAGAACTCAGGATTCTTACCCTTTCGGCATCTTTCCCTTTCCGATGAGTTCTTCTGTTCCTGACACATCCGTCACCTTACTTATGAAAAATGCAACCTCTATCTACGTTTCCGTGTTTAAGCAAATAATAACACCGAGGGTACAATGATGTCAACATGGTTTCTGGATTTCTTTCTTATTTATAGTACTCGTGTTATAAGTACACCTTATAAAAAGTTGATTATAATAAAGTATAACCGATTTTTTGACTTTTTTCTTATATATATGATATCATTAATTCGCTAGATGTGTGAATGACAAAGCTGTTTCATTTGCACTTTTTTTCATGCTTGTATGTTTGTTTTTTTGAAAAACAATCGCAAGAAACGACATAAGATAACAAGAGAAAATTGCGAGGATGAGAACCGCGATTCTTGGAAAAGGTATGTGGATAGGAAGGAGACCTACTGTGTTAACAATCGGTAATTACGTGAAAGTTAAGACACTGGAGGAGGCTTACGAGCTGAATCAGGCAAGAAACAGTCGTATCATGGGCGGCATGATGTGGATGAGATTAGGAAATGCAAGAGTGAAGACAATCATTGATATGTCGGAACTTGGTTTGAATGAGATTGAGGAGACAGACCATGTATTCCGCATTGGAGCAATGTGTACACTGCGCCAGCTGGAAGAGCATGAGGGGCTGAGAAAATTCTATGGGGACGGAATTGCAGAAAGCCTTCGTCATATTGTTGGAGTTCAGTTTAGAAATCAGGCAACAGTTGGAGGCAGTATCTATGGAAGATACGGATTTTCTGATGTGCTGACTGCATTACTGGCACTGGATACATTTGTGGAATTATATAATGGAGGAACTGTTCGACTTTCTGAGTTTGTAAATAGAAAAGCAGATAAGGATATTCTTGTATCCGTGATCGTCAGAAAGAGCAAGAGAAAATTCCGTTATGAATCAATTCGTCAGACAAAGACAGATTTCCCGGTACTGACATGTTCTGTCGTAACAGGAATTTACAGAGGTCAGGAGTCCTGGTTCTTTTCGGTAGGAGCAAGACCGATGAAAGCGGCATTGCTTGAAAAGCAGTGGGAGATCCCGAAAGATGCTACAGACGAGCAGCTCACAGAGTATGCAAAACGTGTGGCAGCAGAATTTACTTATGGAAGCAATATGCGCGGAAGTGCGGAGTACAGACAGCACCTTGCGGAGGTTCTGCTTCGCAGAGAGATGCGCTCAATTTTAGATGAATATAATGCGGAGGAGAAATAGGATGGAAGTACAGTTTACCCTGAATGGAAAGAAAGTAAGTACAGAGATCGCTGCAGATACAGTCCTTTTGAACCTTCTGCGTGATCTTGGATGTAAGAGTGTGAAATGTGGATGCGAGACAACAAACTGTGGTTTGTGTACAGTATGGATCGACGGAAAATCCCGCCTGTCATGTTCTGTTCTTGCAGCAAGCATTGACGGACATGAAGTGACAACACTTGAGGGTGTGGAGAAAGAAGCAGCAGAATTCGGCTCATTTCTTGCACAGGAAGGTGCAGAGCAGTGTGGATTCTGTTCCCCTGGATTTATTATGAACGTGCTCGCAATGTTCCGTGAATTGAAGAGCCCTTCTATAGAAGAAATTAAAGAATATCTGGCAGGAAATCTGTGCCGCTGTACAGGATACATGGGACAGCTTCGTGCAATCCAGAAATATATGGAAGTCAGAAATACAGCAGTTAACATTACAGTAAAGAAAATGGGCGGGGAGGAGTAAGAATGGAAAGAATAGATAAAGTTCAGAATCTGATTCCTGAGAAACCGGAATTTGTCCACAGCAATCAGGAAAAAGGAGAAGCTATAGAATCCCTGAAGATTGTAAACCGTCCTGTTGTAAAGAAAGATGCTGCTGCACTTGTTACAGGAAAAAGTGTTTATACAAATGACCTTGCACCGTCAGATTGTCTGATTGTTAAAGTGATCAGAAGTCCATATGCACACGCATTAATTAAGGATATTAACACAGCACGTGCTGAGGCTGTACCTGGAATCGAATGTGTTCTTACATATAAAGATTGTCCGGATAAGAGATTTACAATGGCTGGTCAGACCTATCCGGAACCAAGTCCGTATGACCGTCTGATCCTTGACCAGAGAGTACGTTTCGTTGGAGATGCAGCTGCAATCGTGGCAGGAACTTCAGAGGAAGCAGTTAAGAAAGCGATGAAGCTTGTGAAGATCCAGTATGAGGTCCTTGAACCGGTTCTTGATTTCCGTACAGCAAAGGATAATCCAATCCTTGTGCATCCGGAAGATAACTGGAGAAGTCTCTGCCCGGTTGGCGCGGACAACAAGAGAAATCTTTGTGCACATGGGGTGAGTGAAGACGGAGACGTAGAGGCAGTTCTTGCAAAATGCGATCACGTGATCGACCGCGTTTATCACACAAAGGCGAACCAGCAGGCGATGATGGAGACTTTCCGTACTTATACATATTTAGATGCATACGGAAGATTAAATGTCGTTTCATCTACACAGGTTCCGTTCCATGCAAGAAGAATCCTTGCCCATGCGCTCGATATTCCGAAGAGTAAAGTGCGCGTGATCAAGCCAAGAATCGGTGGAGGATTCGGTGCGAAGCAGACAGTAGTTTCCGAAGTTTATCCGGCACTTGTCACATGGAAGACAGGAAAACCGGCGAAGATCATTTACACAAGAGAAGAGTCTTTGATCGCTTCTTCACCGCGTCATGAGATGGAACTTCATGTACGTCTGGGAGCAGATAAAGAAGGAAATATTAAAGCAATCGATCTCTATACACTTTCCAACACTGGAGCATTTGGTGAGCACGGACCGACAACGGTAGGTCTTTCTGGTCACAAATCCATTCCACTTTATGGAAAGGCAGAAGCATTTCGCTTTACATATGATGTTGTTTATACAAATGTTATGTCAGCAGGAGCTTACCGTGGATACGGAGCAACACAGGGACAGTTCGCTGTAGAATCAGCTGTAAATGAACTTGCAGAAGTTCTCGGAATGGACCCGACAGTGCTTCGTGAGAAGAACATGGTACGCCAGGGCGATAAGATGCCGGCTTATTATGGCGAAGTTACAAACAGCTGTACACTCGACAGATGTCTTGCCAGAGCAAAAGAAATGATCAACTGGGATGAAAAGTATCCATACCGTGATATGGGAAATGGAAAAGTCCGCAGTGTCGGAGTTGCAATGTCCATGCAGGGATCTGGAATCTCAGCAGTAGATACAGGTGCGGTTGAAATCAAAGTAAATGATGACGGATTCTACAGTCTGATCATTGGAGCTACTGATATGGGAACAGGATGCGATACGATCCTTGCCCAGATGGCAGCAGAGTGTCTTGAATGTAAACCGGAAGAAGTTGTTGTATTCGGAGTAGATACAGACATCTCTCCATACGACTGTGGTTCATACGCATCCAGTACAACTTATGTAACAGGACAGGCAGTTGTTAAGACTTGTGAATCCCTTCGCAAGAAAATCTGCGAGCGTGGAGCAGAGTATCTCGGATGCAAGCCGGAAGATGTAGATTTCGATGGAGAATATGTAACAGAGCTGGCAACAGGAAAGCAGATTTCAAGAAGTCAGATTGGAAATAACGTGATGTGCTTCAGTAACGCACCACTTTCTGCAAGCGAAGCATTTTCCTCACCGGTATCTCCACCGCCATTCATGGTTGGCATGGCAGAAGTTGAGATCGACAAAGAGACAGGTGTACTTGAACTGATCGATTACGTAGCAGTCGTAGACTGCGGAACAGTTATAAATCCGAACCTTGCACGTGTGCAGGTGGAAGGCGAATCGCACAGGGAATTGGTATGGCACTGTATGAAGATGTTGTATATAACGAAAAGGGAAAGAACTTCAGCAATTCTTTGATGCAGTATAAGATTCCAACTCGTCTTGATGTTGGAACAATCCGCGTAGAGTTCGAGAGCAGCTATGAGCCGACAGGACCGTTCGGAGCGAAGTCTATCGGAGAAATCGTAATCAATACACCATCACCGGCAATCAGCAATGCAATTCAGAACGCGACAGGCGTGATCATTAGAGAACTGCCGATGACAGCGGAGAAGATTTACAGAGGAATTTCTGGGCGTTAGACTTGGGGTTTGAGTAAGAAACAAGTACTTAGTTGAGTGATTTGAATCCAGAAGACAACTACAGAAATTGAATAAAAGTGAAAAGAGAAAGCTATCGACTACGATAACAACGAATGGAGTTGGATATTGTAGTCGGTAGCTTTTCTAAACATGAAACAAATACCAGGTGAAACAGAGCAGAATGAGGAGAAAGAGATGAACGCAGTAGAAGCTTTAGATGAATTACAGCGCAAAGCAAGACATGATGATAAATTAAGAGAACAGTTCATAAAGACAAGGGATGCAGAAGATCCTCTTGGAGGATTCTGCTCTGTATGTCGTGAGACGGGTTATGAACTTTATCCGATGGATATTGTGCAGGCAGGAGATGAATTTTATGCCGCAATGAAGCGCAGTGCGAATGGTGGCGGAGAGAATTCACCGGTGCTTACAGGAGAGGATGACCCTTATGAATTGTTTTTTGCAGGACTACAAGAACTGTAAAAAATAATTTTAGTGTATAAGCATTAGACATAAATGAACAGAAGTGATTACAAAATAGGAAGATTTATTGATGATAAAGATAATTCGCGTAGGAAGAGAGTGCTTACGAGAAGCGTACGAAATTGTGAATAAGGTAGACCAGGGGATGAACGTTCCAGAATGGTTTGTTGCAGAACCGTATGAAGAATTTGATTTTTGGATGAAGAAGGAACGAGGTCTTTTATATCTTGCTGTTGATGAAGAGGGCAAGGCGGGAGCTATGTTTTTCGTAATTTTACCGGGCGCTCACCCGGATAATCTGGGATATGATCTTGGAATGGAGGAAGAGAAATTGAAGCTTTGTGCTATGATGGATACGGCGGCTGTATTACCAGAGTTTCGAGGGCACTATTTACAATATAAAATGATGCAGCACGCGGAAGGTGATTTGAGACAGATAGGATATCGCTACCTGCTTTGTACGGTGCATCCGGAAAAATGTTTTCAGCAGATCAAATGTCATGAAACAGGGGTATCAGAAGATGCTTACGAAGGAAAAATATGGCGGATTCTTAAGAGATATCTGGATGAAAAATATTATAGAATAAGAAAACAAACATCGGAATAAACATCTGATGTTTGTTTTCATAGAAATGCACTAATACGTTAATACGTGAAAAAGATAAAGCGAAATGCTGATATAATATAGAAAAAAAGGAAAAATGGTATGTGGTATACTCTCGACATAGCCTCTGGCAGGATTGCAGAAATGCCGAGGCATTCCTGAATGGAAACTGATAGAGATATTTAACGGCAGGCTGATGAAAGGAGCAATAAAATGGAGACATATATGCAGATGCTTGGAAGACTTGCAAAGAGTGCATCCCGTGAGGCAGCAAAGCTTGGAACGAAGGCAAAGAACAGAGGGCTTCTCGCAGTAGCGAATGAACTTGTAGAAGAGAGAGAATTGATTTTACAGGAGAATGCAAAGGATATCGAAGCTGCGAAAGCGAAAGGCGTGAAGCAGTCTTTGATTGATCGATTGGCATTGACGGAACAGCGAATTGAAGACATGGCAGAAGGTCTGCGTCAGATTGCAGCACTTGATGATCCCATCGGAGAAGTGCTTGGCATGAAGACAAGACCGAACGGGCTTCGCATCGGAAAGAAGCGCGTACCGCTTGGCGTTGTCGGAATTATCTATGAATCCAGACCGAATGTGACAGCAGATGCATTCGGACTTTGCTTCAAGACAGGAAATGCGGTAATTCTTCGCGGAGGAAGTGATGCGATCCATTCCAATCAGGCAATTGCCCGTGTAATCAAGGAAGGACTCCGCAAAGAGAAGTTATCTCAGGACCTCATTCTTCTTGTAGAAGATACAAGCAGAGAAGTTGTAAATGAGATGATGAAGATGCATGGCTGGATTGATGTTCTGATTCCAAGAGGTGGAGCAGGACTTATTGCAAATGTAGTTGCGAACAGCAATGTTCCGGTAATTGAGACAGGAACCGGAAATTGTCATGTATATGTTGATGAGACAGCAGACATTAAGATGGCAACAGACATTATCGAAAATGCGAAGACACAGCGTCTTGGTGTGTGCAATGCATGTGAGTCACTTGTGATTCATTCCAAGATAGCAGATGCAGCTTTGCCGAAGATTGTAACAAGACTGAAGGAACATGGTGTAGAGATACGTGGAGATGAGAGAGCACAGGCAATCAGTTCAGAGATTATTCCGGCAACAGAAGAAGACTGGGGAACAGAGTACCTGGATGCAATTATTTCTGTAAAGATTGTTGATTCCATCGATGAGGCAATCACACATATCAATACATATAATACAGGACATTCTGAATCCATTATTACAAAGGATTACGATAATGCATTGAGATTCCAGGATGAGATCGATGCGGCAGCGGTTTATGTAAATGCATCAACAAGATTTACAGATGGATTCGAATTCGGATTCGGTGCAGAGATCGGAATCAGCACACAGAAGCTTCATGCAAGAGGCCCGATGGGACTCGAAGCATTGACAACAACAAAGTATATTATCTTCGGAAACGGACAGATCAGGGGATAGTATAGATAGCAGGTTTTAAAATCCAGGTCAATTAGTGTAAGTTAAATAAACTTGTCTTTGACCTGGATTTTATGTATCACAATTCAAGTCAACTTATGATTTGGCTATAAGCTTGCCTGGAATTCACAAAATTACAATCCAAGTCAACAACATTTCTATAAAATCACATTTCCTCCCCCAAAAAGCATCCTATTAATAAAATAAGAAGAAAATAAAAAACTTATAAAAATAACAATCAGTGTTGACAAACAGAAATCGAGGTGCTATCTTAGTATCTGTAAGGTGTTAGCACTCAAAAACAAAGAGTGCTAATAACAAACAAAGATGAACAGAAAGGGGAACACAGAGATGTCTGTAGAAGCTGAATTAAGTGAAAGAAAACTTACGATATTGAAAGCCATCATACAGAATTATCTGGAGACTGGCGAACCGGTCGGATCACGAACCCTTTCAAAATACACAGATTTGAAATTAAGTTCCGCAACGATAAGGAATGAGATGGCAGATCTGGAAGATCTTGGTTACATCTTCCAGCCACACACATCGGCAGGAAGAATTCCATCAGATAAGGGATATCGCTTTTATGTAGATCTTCTGATGGAGAATAAGGAGCAGGAGATCAGCAGACGAGAGGATGCACTTCTTGAGAAGACCGATAAGGTCGAGAAGGTACTCCAGCAGGCAGCAAAGGTTCTTGCTTCGAACACCAATTATGCAACGATGGTTTCCGCACCGGTCAACAGCCGGAACACATTGAAGTTCATTCAGCTATCACAGGTGGATGAAGAACAGATCGTAGCAGTCATCGTACTTGGTGGTAATGTGATCAAGAATAAGATCATTGAAGTTGGAGAAACCTTAAGTAACGAGAATCTGTTGAAGCTGAATATGCTTCTGAACACGACACTGAATGGATTATCCATTGATCAGATTACATTAGGTCTGATTGCCAGATTGAAAGAACAGGCTGGTATCCACAGCGAAGTTGTCGGTCATGTACTGGATGCAGTGGCAGAGATCATTCATGTAGATAATGACATGGAGATCTACACAAGCGGCGCAACGAATATTTTCAAATATCCGGAGCTTAGTGATAAGCAGAGCGCACAGGAGATCATCAGTGCATTTGAAGAGAAACAGCAGCTGGCAGATCTGGTGACAGAGACACTGGCAAGTGAGGAGAACAACGGCATACAGGTTTATATCGGAGATGAAACTCCGGTTAAGACCATGAAAGACTGCAGTGTTGTTACCGCCACATATGAGCTAGGAGAAGGTATGAAAGGAACGATTGGAATCATCGGTCCGAAGAGAATGGATTATGAACATGTCATGAAGACGCTGAAAACGCTGCAAAGTGAGTTGGATGCGATTTATAATAAAGAACCCAAAGAGTAATAATTAGGAAGGTAGAAAGCTGGTGACAGAGAACATGAGCAAAGAAGATATGGTAAAAGAAGCTGTTGAAGAGGCAAAAGCAAAGGCTGCAAAAGAGCAGGCAGAAGCTGAAGAGACAGTAGAAACAGAAGATGCCCAGGGAGTTGAGGCTGAAGCGAAAGAAGCAACAGAGGAAGCAACTGAGACTGAAGGAGATTCAGAAGCAGCATCAGAAGGTAAGAAAAAGTTCTTCGGAAAGAAAGAGAAGAAGGACAAGAAAGACGAGAAGATCGAGGAACTCACAGACCGCGTTACTCGTCAGATGGCAGAGTTTGATAACTTCCGCAAGAGATCTGAGAAGGAGAAATCCCAGATGTACGAGATCGGAGCGAAAGATATCATAGAAAAGATTCTTCCGGTTGTAGACAACTTCGAGCGTGGACTTGGTTCCGTACCGGAGGAGGAGAAGAATGCTCCGTTCGTAGAAGGAATGGAGAAGATCTACAAACAGCTTATGACTACACTGGAATCCGTTGGAGTAAAACCAATCGAGGCAGTTGGTCAGGAATTCAATCCGGATTTCCACAACGCAGTGATGCATGTGGAAGATGAGGGGCTCGGTGAGAACATCATCGCAGAAGAATTCCAGAAAGGTTACATGTACCGTGAAAGTGTTGTAAGACACAGCATGGTAAAAGTAGCAAACTAATTTGATTTTTAACAAGATTCAGAGATTAGATAGAGGAGGAAATTTATCATGGGAAAAATTATTGGTATTGACCTTGGTACAACAAACAGCTGTGTAGCCGTTATGGAAGGTGGACAGCCAACAGTTATCGCGAATACAGAAGGCGCAAGAACAACACCGTCTGTTGTAGCATTTACAAAGACAGGAGAGCGTCTTGTAGGTGAGCCTGCAAAACGTCAGGCTGTAACAAACGCAGCAAGAACAATCTCATCCATCAAAAGAGAGATGGGAACAGATTATAAAGTAGATATTGACGACAAGAAATATTCTCCACAGGAGATTTCTGCAATGATCCTTCAGAAACTGAAAGCAGATGCAGAAGGATACCTTGGTGAGAAAGTAACAGAAGCTGTTATCACAGTTCCGGCTTACTTCAACGATGCTCAGCGTCAGGCTACAAAAGATGCAGGTAAGATCGCAGGACTTGATGTAAAACGTATCATCAACGAGCCTACAGCAGCTGCACTTGCTTATGGTCTTGACAACGAGAAAGAGCAGAAGATCATGGTTTACGACCTTGGTGGTGGTACATTCGACGTATCCGTTATCGAGATCGGTGATGGAGTTATCGAAGTACTTTCAACAGCCGGTAACAACAGACTTGGTGGAGATGACTTCGACCAGAAGATCACAGATTACATGCTTGCAGACTTCAAGGCAAAAGAAGGCGTAGATCTTTCTGCAGATAAGATGGCTCTTCAGAGATTAAGAGAAGCTGCAGAGAAAGCAAAGAAAGAGCTTTCAAGTGCAACAACAACAAATATCAACCTTCCGTTCATCACAGCAACAGCTGAAGGACCGAAGCATTTCGATATGAACCTTACAAGAGCTAAATTCGACGAGCTGACAAGAGACCTCGTAGAAAAGACTCAGGAACCGGTAAGACGTGCACTTTCTGACGCAGGAATCACAGCTTCCGAGCTTGGACAGGTACTTCTCGTTGGTGGATCAACACGTATCCCGGCTGTTCAGGAAGAAGTTAAGAGACTGACAGGCAAAGAGCCTAGCAAATCCCTTAACCCAGATGAGTGTGTAGCACTTGGTGCTTCCGTACAGGGTGGTAAACTTGCAGGAGATGCAGGCGCAGGAGACATCCTTCTTCTTGATGTAACTCCACTGTCACTGTCTATCGAGACAATGGGTGGTGTAGCTACAAGACTGATTGAGAGAAATACAACAATCCCGACAAAGAAGAGCCAGATCTTCTCAACAGCAGCAGATAACCAGACAGCTGTAGATATCAACGTAGTACAGGGTGAGAGACAGTTTGCAAGAGACAACAAGTCCCTCGGACAGTTCAGACTTGATGGAATCCCGCCGGCTCCACGTGGAATCCCGCAGATCGAAGTTACATTCGATATCGATGCAAATGGTATCGTAAATGTATCTGCTAAGGATCTTGGAACAGGTAAAGAGCAGCATATTACAATCACAGCAGGTTCTAATATGTCTGATGACGATATCGATAAAGCTGTAAAAGAAGCAGCTGAATTCGAGGCTCAGGATAAGAAACGTAAAGAAGCAATCGATACAAGAAACGAAGCAGACGCTATGGTATTCCAGACAGAGAAGGCAATCAAAAGAGGTTGGCGACAAAGTCGATGCTACAGAGAAGGCAGCTGTAGAGGCTGACGTTCAGGCACTGAAAGATATCCTTGCAAAATCTGCTCCGGAGAACACAACAGAAGAACAGGTAGCAGAGATCAAAGCTGCGAAGGAAAAAACTGATGGAGAGCGCACAGAAACTGTTCACAAAGATGTATGAGCAGGCAGGTGCGGCAGCAGGTGCAGGTGCACAGGCTGGTCCTACACCAGAAGCTGGTCCGGCTCCGGATGGTTTCCAGGGTGATGATGTTGTAGACGGAGACTACAAAGAAGTCTAAAATATAGAAAAGATGCCGGTAAGACAGAAGAGAAACAGGCAGCAGGGCATCAGATAAATGAAGCATGAAGAGAAATTCTACGGAGCTTTGTAGCTTCGTAGAATTTCTTGAGGTTAAGAAAGAGATACAGAAAGGTTAGTATTTGTGTTATGGCAGAGGCAAAGAGAGATTATTATGAGGTGCTCGGCGTAAGCAAAGATGCAGATGATGCTACAATCAAGAAAGCATACCGTCAGCTTGCGAAGAAGTACCATCCAGATATGAATCCAGGGGATAAAGAAGCAGAAATAAAGTTCAAAGAGGCTTCCGAAGCCTATGCCGTTCTGAGTGACGCTGACAAACGTCGTCAGTATGATCAGTTCGGCCACGCTGCATTTGATGGTGGTGCCGGCGGCGGAGCAGGTGGATTCGGTGGCGGATTTAATTTCAATGGAGCAGATTTCAGCGACATTTTCGGAGATATCTTCGGAGATATGTTCGGTGGCTCCAGAAGAGGCGGCGCAAGCAATGGTCCTATGAAAGGGGCTAATATCAGAAAGAGCATCCGCATCACATTCGAGGAAGCTGTCTTCGGATGCGAGAAAGAACTGGATCTTGTACTGAAAGATCCTTGCGAAGACTGTCACGGCACAGGTGCAAAGCCTGGAACATCACCGGAGACATGTCCAAAGTGCGGTGGTAAAGGTCAGATCGTATATACATCCCAGTCCTTCTTTGGAACCGTACAGAATGTACAGACATGTCCGAACTGTGGTGGTTCCGGTAAGATCGTGAAAGAGAAATGTCCGAAATGTGCAGGTACAGGATATACATCCAGCAGAAAGAAGATCAAAGTTACGATTCCGGCAGGTATTGATAACGGACAGAGCGTACGCATCCGTGAAAAAGGAGAACCGGGAGTTAATGGAGGACCGAGAGGAGATCTCCTCGTTGAGGTTAACGTATCCAGACACCCAATCTTCCAGAGACAGGATATGCATATCTTCTCAACCGTTGCGATTTCCTTCGCAGTGGCTACACTCGGTGGCGATGTGAAGATTCCAACTGTAGACGGAGACGTTCTCTACACAGTAAAACCGGGAACAAAGACAGATACAAAAGTACGTCTGAAAGGAAAGGGAGTTCCATCCCTTAGAAATACTCAGGTAAGAGGAGATCATTATGTAACATTAGTGATCCAGACACCGGAGAGATTAAGCGCAGAGGCGAAAGAGGCTCTGAGAAAATTCGATGAGCTCAGTGGAAATACACTTCATCAGCATGACGATCTTGCTACAAAATCTGAGAAATCAGAGAAAAAAGGCAAGCAAAAAAGGATTCATGGATAAGATGAAAGAAGCCTTTGAAGATAAAGAATAAAAAGAATGATGAGAGCGGCAGCTGCTGACTGAGAGGTTGGTGGCTACCGCTTTTTAGCATATCTAGCGACGCAAGTCGCTAATACGCTGAAGAATATGATATGGGAATAATTGAAAAGCAGATTCAGGGAATCAAGGTTAAATAGATGATTTATAGCAAGTTTCTCTTGGTCGGGTTTTCCAAAATCTTAACATGTGTCAAATATCCAGCAAAACTCATATCCAAAAAAATCCCCCTAGAACAGCTCCTTGTATTTACACGCGAAATCGGATATATTAGAAGATATTGGAAATGCGTTGCACGAAGCATCCGCAGGCATCGTAGTTGTGGGTTTTGTCTCCAACATCTTTACAAATATAGCAGAAAGAAGGTGAATTTCATCGTGAATCAGATCGTTTTGACAGGAATGGTGCTTTCTGTCGCACCGGTGGGCGAGTACGACCGCAGAGTTGTCATACTTACAAAAGAACAGGGGAAGATCTCAGCCTTTGCAAAGGGATCAAGAAGACCAAACAGTCCTCTAGTGGGAGCGGTGAATCCATTTACTTTCGGTGAATTCACGATGTATGAAGGTCGTTCTTCCTACACAATTCAGTCTGTAAATGTATCCAATTATTTTTCGGAATTGAGAGCAGATGTGGTAGGCGCATATTATGGCTTTATTTCCTTGAGGTTGCGAATTACTATGCGAGGGAACGGAATGATGAGCGGGAACTTTTGAAATTACTTTATCAGACGATGCGTGCGCTGACAAATCCACATCTTCCGAATCAGTTGATCCGTTACATTTTCGAGTTGAAAGTGCTGACAATCAACGGACAGGGACCGCAGGTGTTCCAGTGTGTACAGTGTGGCGACCGGACGAGGCCGGTAGTGTTCAGCGCGGCGAAGGGCGGACTTGTGTGTAATGAATGTGACGGAGAAGTGAGAGACGGAATGTTTCTTGACGGTTCTACGCTGTATACGATGCAGTATATTGAATCCAGTACAATTGAGAAATTATATACATTTAACGTGAAGCCGGAAGTGTTGGAGAAGTTTGGACGCGTGATGGGACGGTTGATGAAGATGTATGTAGATAAGGAGTTCAAGTCTCTGGAGATACTGCAGACATTGCTGTGATATTTGGGGTATTATTTAAAATTCTCAACAACATTTAAGACATTATGCAATTGTTGAATCATGTAAAAAAATCATGCTATACTACGGTTATATCACCTGTTACATGACAGTGTGAAACGAGTGTATTTTGTTGTAAATGTAATAGTAGCAGAGGAAAGAAAAGAGGAAAAATGATGGACGAGAACATTTTTATGAAGGAAAAGAAACCAATTTCTTTCGAAGACTACCTTAAATATGATGAGAACAGCAGGGGGAATCTTGGAGGAGAACTCCCTGTGATTGTATATCGGTTATTGGAATATTCTATAAAAGACGAGCTTACGGTACGTTACGGAAGAGCAGAACAGGTTGAGATTTTCCGGAATGCGGGAAGGAAAGCGGGAGAATTTTTTGCACGTAAGATGCTGAATCTGAATCAGCCGCTGGATCAGTTTGTGGGTGAACTCCAGAAGAAGATGGCAGAAATGAAGATTGGAGTACTCCGTATTGAATCAGTAGACGAGGAGAGTGGGCAGATCATTCTGAACGTCTCGGAAGATGCGGACTGTTCGGGACTTCCGGTGCTTGGTGAGACTGTCTGCAATTATGATGAAGGATTTATTTCCGAAATTTTATCTTTATACTCTGGAAAGGAATATGTAGCAGTGGAAACGGACTGCTGGGCTACAGGAGGTCGTGTCTGCCGTTTCCGGGCAGATGTAAGAGAAGGTGATATTTAGAGTTATGGAAGAGAAAAACTGTGAGACATTATTTGAATATCTGAGGGATATTATATATGATTCCGAGAATGCAAAGTTGGATCTTGAACAGCTGGACGAACCCTTTTTGGAAACTTGGAAAAGGTCTTCAATATCTGGATAAAGCGGTGAAAGAAATGAAGCATTATTCAGCAGAGCTTTCACAGGGCAATCTGTCGATCGAGGCACCGGGGCGAGATAATTTTCTCTGTGAGAATCTGAAGAATATCCATGCGAATCTGAACCATCTGACCTGGCAGGCAAAGCAGGTGGCGAAAGGGGATTATTCTCAGAGCGTTTCTTATCTGGGAGAATTTTCAGAAGTATTTAATACAATGACAAAGCAGTTGAAAGAACGAGAAGAGGAACTTGAAGAAGAGGCTTACAGAGACAAGCTTACAGGGATTGGAAATCGTCATCTGTTCCATGAACGGGCGGAAACGATGCTTGCTACAGGAAAGAAGATTGTCTTTTGTTATTGTGATCTTGATCATTTGAAATATGTGAATGATCATTTCGGGCATCAGGAAGGGGATCGTTACCTGCTGCATTTCGTTGAGACGGTGAAGGCGAATATCCGGTCAGGAGATCTGTTTGTGCGTCTGGGTGGTGATGAGTTCTGTGTTGTGCTTTTGAACTGTTCTCAAGAGATCATGCAGGAAAAGTTTAGAAATGTACATGAAGCGTTTAGTCGGGAAGGTTCCGGTGATTATCCGAAGAGCTTCAGTTATGGTATCATAGAACTTCCTGGAGGACATGATATTGTTTCTACAGATGAGATTCTGCAAAGAGCGGATGAAGTTATGTATCAATATAAGCGGAAACATAAAGAGAAGTACTTAAAACAGCTTGAAAAATAAGGCATTAGTAGTTATAATAAGTAACGATTGATGTGCAAGGTGAATATTTTCTTAAGAAAATGTGGATAACTTCTCTGAAAATACTGACCAAAGTGCATAAGTTATATAAATAATGTAAATGATAAAAAAGAATGTGAGGAACATACAATGGTTGAAAAGACAATGGACAAGATCGTAGCACTTGCAAAGTCAAGAGGATTCGTATATCCGGGTTCTGAGATCTACGGCGGACTTGCCAACACATGGGATTATGGTAATCTTGGTGTTGAACTTAAGAATAATGTGAAGAGAGCATGGTGGAAGAAGTTCATTCAGGAGAATCCATACAATGTTGGAGTTGACTGTGCAATCCTTATGAACCCACAGACATGGGTTGCTTCCGGACATCTTGGAGGATTCAGTGATCCGCTGATGGACTGTAAACAGTGTCATGAGCGTTTCCGTGCAGATAAGATTATTGAAGATTATGCAGCAGAGAATGGAATCGAGCTTGAGAGCTCTGTAGACGGATGGACACAGGAGCAGATGTCAGCATTTATCGAGGATAATAACATTCCATGTCCGACTTGTGGAAAGCATGATTTTACAGATATCCGTCAGTTCAACCTGATGTTCAAGACATTCCAGGGTGTTACAGAGGATGCGAAGAACACAGTATACCTTCGTCCTGAGACAGCACAGGGTATCTTTGTGAACTTCAAGAATGTACAGCGTACATCCAGAAAGAAACTTCCATTCGGTATCGGACAGATCGGTAAGTCTTTCCGTAACGAGATCACACCGGGTAACTTTACATTCCGTACAAGAGAGTTCGAGCAGATGGAGCTTGAGTTCTTCTGCAAACCGGACACAGACCTTGAGTGGTTTGATTACTGGAAGAGCTTCTGCCTGAACTGGCTGTCATCTCTTGGACTGAAAGATGAGGAAGTACGTTACCGTGACCATGATCAGGAAGAGCTTTCCTTCTACAGTAAGGCTACTACAGACGTTGAGTTCCTTTTCCCATTCGGATGGGGTGAGCTGTGGGGAATCGCTGACCGTACAGATTATGACCTGACTCAGCATCAGAATGTATCCGGACAGGATATGACATACTTTGATGATGAGACAAAGGAGAAATACATTCCATACGTTATCGAGCCATCACTTGGTGCTGACCGTGTTGTACTTGCATTCCTTTGCAGTGCATATGATGAGGAGAATATCGGAACAGAAGAGAAACCGGATATGAGAACTGTACTTCATTTCCATCCGGCACTGGCTCCGGTTAAGATCGGTGTGCTCCCACTTTCCAAGAAACTGAACGAAGGCGCAGAGAAAGTATTTGCAGAGTTATCCAAGTACTACAACTGTGAGTTCGATGATCGTGGAAATATCGGAAAACGTTACCGTCGTCAGGACGAGATCGGTACTCCGTTCTGTGTAACATATGACTTCGATTCTGAGGAAGACGGAGCTGTTACAGTACGTGACCGTGACACAATGGAACAGGAAAGAGTTAAGATTGAAGATCTGAAAGCATACTTCGAGAAGAAATTCGAGTGGTAAGATAAATAAGAAAAGCCCGGACTGTAGTTCACAGGTAAGCTTGTGGATTCAGTTTGGGCTGTTTCTTTATAACTTTAAAATAGCATGGAAGATAGAACAGGAGGAGAATGACATGGACAGAAAAAATGCATGGACAACTTACAGTAAGGAAGAGCTGGACAGATTAGAACAGGTGAGTACAGAATACAAGAACTGCCTTGATGCCGGCAAGACAGAGCGCGAGTGTGTTGCACTGGCAGTTGAAAAGGCAAAAGCAGAAGGATATAAGGATATCAGAGATATCATTAAAAATGGAGAAAAGTGAAAGCCGGAGATAAACTGTATGCAGTATGTATGAACAAAACAATTGCGCTGTTTCATATGGGTACAAAACCGCTGACAGAAGGTATGAATATTCTTGGAGCTCATATCGATTCCCCGCGCATTGACGTAAAACAGAATCCATTGTATGAGAATGAAGAGTTTGCTTATCTTGATACACATTATTATGGTGGAATCAAGAAATATCAGTGGGTGACACTTCCACTTGCCCTTCATGGAGTGATTGCAAAGAAAGATGGCACAACAGTTCAGGTAAGTATCGGTGAAAAAGAAGATGATCCGGTCTTTGTTATCACGGATTTGCTGATCCATCTCGCGTCGAAACAGATGGAGAAAAAGGCTGCAACGGTTGTAGAAGGAGAGAAGCTTGATCTTCTGATCGGAAGCCGCCCGATTGAGCAGGATGAAACATTAGAAGAAAAGGAAAAAGAGGCTGTAAAAGCAAATGTAATCAATCTTCTGAAACAATATTATGACATGGAGGAAGAGGATTTCCTCTCCGCAGAGCTTGAGATCGTTCCGGCAGGAAAGGCCCGCGACTGTGGATTGGATCGCAGTATGGTACTGGCTTACGGACAGGATGACCGTGTATGTGCATTTACCTCTCTCTTTGCAATGCTTGATGTGAAAGAAGTGGAGCACACAGCGTGTTGCATTCTCGTAGATAAAGAAGAAATCGGAAGTGTCGGTGCGACCGGAATGCATTCTCGTTTCTTTGAAAATACAGTTGCAGAACTTGTGGCACTGACAGAAGGGGAGTCTGACCTGAAAGTCAGAAGAGCGCTGATGAATTCCAGAATGCTTTCTTCTGATGTGAGCGCAGCTTATGATCCGATGTATGCTGAAGTATTCGAAAAACGCAGTTCTGCATTCTTTGGAAAAGGACTTGTATTCAACAAGTTTACAGGTGCTCGCGGAAAGAGCGGTTCTAATGACGCAAATGCAGAATATCTTGCAAAGATTAGAAATGCAATGGATGCGCAGAGTGTTGCATACCAGTTCGCAGAACTTGGAAAAGTAGATGCCGGTGGTGGTGGAACAATTGCTTACATTATGGCAAATTATGGCATGGAAGTCATCGACAGCGGTGTCGCAGTGTTGAGTATGCATGCGCCGTGGGAAGTGACAAGCAAGGCAGATGTGTATGAAGCTTATAAGGGATATAAGGCATTTGTTGAAGAAATGAGATAAAGATTATGTACTTGTTGATTTTGAGGAAAATTGCATGATGTTGGTGGCGGAAACACCATAGCAATGATATGTGTAAATTGTATATTAATCACAAAAAAGGTAGTTGTTTCCAAGTTCTTATAAAGCATGGACAACTATTTTTTTGTGCATGTTGCACATTGTATGGAGATTAATGCAAATATGCAAAATGACAGCCTGATGGACAATGTGTTTACAATTTGTGAAAGATAGGTTAACCAATATGAAAAGTATACAAAAAGCATTTGTCAAAAATTGTATATAATTACGGACAAAAGACTTGACTCATAAGTATGAAAACCATTAAAATATTATATGCGAAATAAAATTATTTTATTTGTCAAAAATTATTTTAGGAGGTCATTGATCATGGCAAAATGGGGTTTATATGTTCACTGAAGGTAACGCAGATATGAGAAACCTTCTCGGTGGAAAAGGCGCAAACCTGGCAGAGATGACAAATCTGGGTCTTCCTGTACCACAGGGATTCACAGTAACAACAGAGGCTTGTACACAGTACTATGAGGATGGCAGACAGATCAACGATGAGATTATGGCTCAGATCATGGAAGCTATCGATAAGATGGAAGGAATTACAGGTAAGAAATTCGGAGATAAAGAGAACCCGCTTCTCGTTTCCGTACGTTCAGGAGCTAGAGCTTCTATGCCTGGTATGATGGATACAATTCTTAACCTTGGACTTAACGAAGAGGTTGTTGAGACACTGGCAAAAGCTTCAGGCAACCCACGTTGGGCTTGGGACTGCTACAGAAGATTCATCCAGATGTTCTCTGATGTAGTTATGGAAGTTGGTAAGAAATACTTCGAAGAACTGATCGACAAGATGAAAGAAGAGAAAGGTGTTAAACAGGATGTAGATCTTGATGCTGATGATCTTAAGAAACTTGCTGAGCAGTTCAAGGCTGAGTACAAAGAGAAGATCGGTGAGGACTTCCCTACAGATCCTAAGGTACAGCTTATGGAAGCTGTTAAGGCTGTATTCCGTTCATGGGATAACCCGAGAGCTAACGTATACCGCCGTGACAATGACATCCCTTATTCATGGGGAACAGCTGTTAACGTACAGATGATGGCATTCGGTAACATGGGAGATGACTGTGGTACAGGTGTTGCTTTCACACGTGACCCAGCTACAGGAGAGAACGGTCTGTTCGGAGAGTTCCTGACAAACGCTCAGGGAGAGGACGTTGTTGCCGGTGTTCGTACACCTATGCACATTTCCGAGATGGAGCAGAAGTTCCCAGAAGCATTCGCACAGTTCAAAGATGTATGCAAGACTCTGGAGACTCACTACAGAGATATGCAGGACATGGAATTCACTGTAGAGCACGGTAAACTGTACATGCTTCAGACACGTAATGGTAAGAGAACAGCTCAGGCAGCTCTTAAGATTGCCTGCGACCTTGTAGATGAAGGAATGAGAACAGAGGAAGAGGCTGTTGCAATGATCGACCCTCGTAACCTTGATTCCCTGCTTCACCCACAGTTCGATGCGAAAGCTCTGAAAGCTGCTACACCAATGGCAAAAGCACTTGGAGCATCACCAGGAGCTGCTTGTGGTAAGATCGTATTCACAGCTGATGACGCTGTAGAGTGGGCTGCAAGAGGAGAGAAAGTTATCCTTGTTCGTCTTGAGACATCACCAGAAGATATCACAGGTATGAAGTCTGCTCAGGGTATCCTGACAGTTCGTGGTGGTATGACATCTCACGCAGCTGTAGTTGCTCGTGGAATGGGAACATGCTGCGTATCTGGTTGTGGTGACATCACAATGGACGAAGCTAATAAGAAATTTACACTTGGTGGAAAAAGAATTCCACGAGGGAGATGCAATCTCACTTGATGGATCCACAGGTGCTATCTATGACGGAATCATCCCGACTGTAGACGCTACAATCGCTGGTGAGTTCGGAAGAATCATGGGATGGGCTGACAAGTACAGAACTATGAAGGTTCGTACAAACGCTGATACACCGGCTGACGCTAAGAAAGCTCGTGAGCTTGGTGCAGAAGGTATCGGACTTTGCCGTACAGAGCATATGTTCTTTGAAGGCAACAGAATCGACGCATTCCGTGAGATGATCTGTGCAGAGACAGTAGAAGAAAGAGAAGCAGCACTTGCTAAGATTCTTCCAGAGCAGCAGGGAGACTTCGAGAAACTTTACGAAGCTCTTGAAGGTAACCCGGTTACAATTCGTTTCCTTGACCCACCGCTTCATGAGTTCGTTCCTACAGAGGAAGAGGACATCAAGAAACTGGCTGATGCTCAGGGCAAAACAGTTGACCAGATCAAAGCTATTATCGACAGCCTGCACGAGTTCAACCCAATGATGGGACACCGTGGATGCCGTCTTGCAGTTACATATCCAGAGATTGCTAAGATGCAGACAAGCGCTGTTATCCGTGCAGCAATCAATGTAAAGAAAGCTCATCCAGATTGGAACGTTAAACCAGAGATCATGATCCCACTTGTTGGAGATATCAAAGAGCTTAAATACGTTAAGAAATTCGTTGTAGAGACAGCTGACGCTGAGATCGCAGCAGCTGGAAGCGACCTTGAGTACGAGGTTGGTACAATGATCGAGATCCCAAGAGCTGCTCTTACAGCTGACGATATCGCAAAAGAAGCTGACTTCTTCTGCTTCGGTACAAACGACTTAACACAGATGACATACGGATTCTCCCGTGATGACGCTGGTAAGTTCCTCGATGCTTACTATGATGCTAAGATCTTCGAGAACGATCCAATTTGCAAAACTGGATCAGGTTGGTGTCGGCAAGCTCATGAAGATGGCTATCGAACTCGGAAAACCGGTTAATCCAAGCCTGCATGTAGGTATCTGTGGAGAGCACGGTGGAGATCCAAGCTCCGTAGAGTTCTGCGACAGCATCGGACTTGACTATGTATCTTGCTCACCATTCCGTGTACCGATCGCTCGTCTTGCAGCAGCACAGGCAGCTATCGCTGAGAAGAATGCATAATTAACATAATGTTAAGGGGCAAAGCGAAATATCCTCTAAAGAGGTAAAATAGCCAACCAGCCCTAAAGTGTCCAAACGTAAAATTTGACCTTGGAGAATTGTAGAATACAGTTCTTCAGGGTCTTTTTTGTTATATTACACAGCGGTATTCTTTTGTTTAAGGTTTACGTATCTGTAGTTGTAACCATCCTGCATGCGGCAGATACACACAGGTGGGAATCAGGGTATTTTTTCGCACACTGATATTCGAACTCATATCCATCCATGTGTTAGTCTGCTGTATGTTGTATAGAATCTTAAGTGTATTATACTCAAAATAGGTGGTAATATATTGTGACAGATCAACTTAAGTATTTAAGCAGAGTTAAGAATAGCATGTTGGAAAGAAAATGAACAAGCGTTTTGAAAAGAAAAGTTAGTTGAATAAGTTCGTAGTCATGGGAATTGGGACAGAAGTATGATATACTGACTATAAAAGAAATGCTTTTGGAGAGGATGGAACCATTTTGATGAATAAAGATCAACCGAAATGATATGCTGGAATTAACCCGCAGGATGACATTATCCAGAAACTGCTTTGTGCGTGCAGCAGGAGCATATATAGATGACGAGGGATACATAGATAATACCTTCAATGTAAGCTTCAAAAAGTATGAGCAAACATGATCAGCAGGTAAATCTGGATCTTGCGAAAACCATTCCTTTTTCCCAAAAGCAAATGAACAGTTAAAATGTTATAAATTCCCTGAAGGGGTATATTGGCATATGACAGCATCCATAAACTACTGATGGCATTATCACAATACGGATTAAAAGATGATCTTCTGGTTCAGACTCTCTGTGAACAGCTTGCGGAGGGAATCTGCAGTACAAGAGATTCATCAAATAGAACAAACCGCTTGCGGGGACAGGAGTTTGGAATTTTATATTTATCATGGAATATATGATATCCCCCAAGAAAGGCTCAGACCACAGCGAACAGTGGGAATCAGAAGAAATATACAGTTTCCTGATCTGTGTGGTGGCTCCGGTAGATAAAGATTACAATGCCGGAACTCCAAAATGCGGCTTTAGTTTTCCCTGCCTTTGAAGACCGTTCCGCAGAACCTGGGAAAAATAGATGTATTCTTTGAAATACCGGAGCATCTGGACGAAGGATTTCTGAAAAGTCTGATTGTATATCAAAAGATTTGGAAAAAACGTGGCATGAAGTTCGTGGGAACAACGGTTATCTATGCCTATTTACAGGCAGTAGGAGTTCTATGTTCTCATGAGCAGGGCTGACCTTTTTTGGCAAATCAGGAAGCTGAGCATTATAATAGTTATTCATAAGACTGTTATTTCCTGAATTTTTATCCATCCTGCATGAAGCAGATATACGCCTGCCGGAATCAGGGAAAGCATGTGTATAATTTGTGCAGCTGCCTGTTTCTGCATATGTCGGCAGAATGAGTGTATGAAATGCAAGATAAAGGTATGCGCCTGCAGCAATGAGATTACACAGCAAAAAAACTCCAGCCGAAGATACCGGAAATAGAAGCTGTAAGAATGATGACCAGCGTCAGGGTATCAGGAACAAAGGGAAGATGAATAAAATCAAATTCAGGTTTCAGGGAGAGAAATGCGAGCACTGCGTAAAGAAAAAGCACTGCATTTAATGAACTCATGATCTTAAACGGTAAACTGTAAAAAGGTGTAACAGGGCAGTTGGGCCATAGTTCAACATCCAGTTTCTGTGCAAGCTGGGTTGCTGACTTTGTAAAGGTTATGTTTGTCATTACAACAGCTTTATCGCAGTCGTAGAAGTTTGCACCTGCATAGGCTTCCTGAACAGCTTTATTTCCAACGGGATGGGTGTAATATTTACATTGTATCCCATAGTTTTTTTCGATGTTTGAAAGCAATGATATCGATTCCCTGGTCTCCGGAGCTTTGGGTTACTTTTATTTTAGAAAAATGCTTTCGCTTTAGTATCTTTGCACATTGATATTCAAATTCATATCCATCCATGTGTTGAGTCTCCTGTATTATATAAAATTGTAT
>ENA-OQHD01000211-OQHD01000211.1-human-gut-metagenome-genome-assembly--contig:-NODE-211-length-24585-cov-6.832611_pt1 | contig 24585 bp, 22 predicted proteins | sample MGYA00242560_ERZ504711 | MGnify/ENA primary metagenome ERZ504711 (study PRJEB26092, sample SAMD00036198) | human gut metagenome | host: Homo sapiens | study: EMG produced TPA metagenomics assembly of...
TCAGAGAAAGTTACAGATTATCAGAAGAACATTTCCGATGTGGGGTATGATATAGTAGTAATCGCGAGAACAAGTGCCAAAGGATAAGAATTATCATGATGTGGAAAGTGCACTGATCCATCTCGGAAAGCTTCATCACATATATGTCTGGATAAGACAATGATAAGGAAGTGGCGCAGATGAAGTATGTCTTGTTATGGATGATTCGCTTTTTACAGGAAATATCTGTCCGGAATGAAGGGCGGATGCACTTGTAAGTATTATCCAACCTGCTCACAGTATGGGTTGGAAGCAATCGAGAAGTACGGAGCACTCAAGGGAGGGGCTCTGGCGGTATGGAGAATCCTGCGCTGTAATCCATTTTCAAAAGGTGGATATGATCCGGTACCTTAAGGAGGATAAGTAATGGAAGTATACGGACTTTTGGCTTCAGGTTATGGAGACTGGCCGATTATCAAACAGATTGCCTGGCTTTTAGGTCAGGTAATGAATGGTATCTTCAATGTACTTAGCAAGATTGGTATTGAGAATATTGGTGTTTGTATCATTATTTTCACAATCATTATTTATACATTGATGATTCCGCTTACAATCAAGCAGCAGAAGTTTTCTAAGATGTCAGCTGTTATGCAGCCGGAGATCAAGAAAATTCAGAAAAAATACGAAGGAAAGAAAGATCAGGCTTCAATGATGAAGCAGCAGGAAGAGATCAATCTTGTTTATGAGAAGTATGGAACTTCCATGACAGGTGGATGCCTCCCGATGTTGATCCAGATGCCGATTCTGTTCGCGCTGTATCCGGTTATCCGTGATATTCCGACGTATGTAAAAGGTGTTAAAGATGTTTATATGCCTGTGACAGAAGCAATCATGAATACAAATGGTTTCCAGAAGATCATGGAGACGATCGGTGAAGCAAGCCCGGTTCTTATGAACCCAAAGGCTTATGATTATTCCCAGGCAGATACAATTGTAAATGTACTTTATAAATTCCAGGATTCTACATGGAATACGCTGATGGAAAAGATGCCGAGTATCACGGATCTTGCACAGCAGACAATGGATAAGGTTACTCACCTGAACAGTTTCCTTGGAATTAATATTGGAGAGCAGCCGCTGACACAGTTGACAACTGCATTACACAACGGATCTGTTGTAGGAATCATCCTTGCAGTACTTATTCCGGTACTTGCAGGTCTGACACAGTTTATCAGTGTTAAGCTTCAGCCACAGCCGGCAGGAGATGACAAAGATAACCCGATGGCAAGCTCTATGAAGACAATGACATACACAATGCCGCTGATCTCAGTATTTATGGGATTCACACTTCCGGCAGGTCTTGGTCTCTACTGGGCAGCAAGTGCAGCAGTAAGATGTATTCAGCAGCTTGCAATCAACAAATATCTCAGCACAAAGTCTCTTGATGAGATGATCAAAGAGAACCAGAAGAAAGCACAGAAGAAACGTGAGAAACACGGAACTTCTGCAAAAGAGATCAATAAGATGGCAACAACAAGTACTCGTAATGTGGGTACTGTTACAAAGGGAAAATCTGGAATTTCTGAAGCAGAGAAAGAAGAAAAGATCCAGAAAGCAAAGCAGAAGGCTCAGAATTCCAAGCCGGGAAGCCTTGCTTCTAAGGCAAATCTGGTAAGCCGTTATAACAGCGGACAGCAGACAAACCAGCCGAAGGCAGAAGATGAGAGCAGTTCTAAAGAAAAAAAGGGCAAGAAAAAATAAAGGAAGATTCGTAACTCCTAACCGTTCTCTTAAAAAGCAGGAGACGGGTCAGGATTTGAAGATGGAGGAATCGGGATGAACGGTAGTATCAGAGTATCGGCGAAAACAGTTGATGATGCGATCACAGAAGCATTAATCCAGCTTGGTGTAACAAGCGACAGACTGGAGTACGAAGTAATCGAGAAGGGAAGCGCAGGATTCCTGGGAATCGGAATGAAGCAGGCAGTTATTGAAGCAAGAAGAAAACCGGAACCGAAAGAGGAGAAGGTAGAAGAGCCTGTAGTAGAAGAACCTGTGAAAGCAGAGCCAAAGAAGGTTGAAACAGTTCAGCCTCAGAAAGCAGCTGCAGAAAAGAAAGCGGATGAACCTCAGAAGGCTGCTTTTGAAAAAGCTGTAGAAAAAGAAGTAAAAGAGGAAGTTAAGAAAGAGACAAAACTTGTAGAAGTTCAGCCTCAGACAATCGAAGCAGTAGAAGATTTCCTCAAGAATACAATGAAAGCCATGGACATGGAAGTTGAGCTTAAGACTGAGATCGATCAGGATGGTGCACTTTGCGTAGATATGAGTGGAGAGCATATGGGAATTCTGATTGGTAAGAGAGGACAGACTCTGGATTCTCTGCAGTATCTTGCGAACCGTGTAGCGAACAAACATCAGGAAGGTTATGTAAGAGTAAAGCTTGACACAGAGAACTATCGTGCAAGAAGAGAAGAGACTCTGAGACACCTTGCAAAGAACATTGCACATAAGGTAAAGAGAAACAGAAGACCGGTGGCACTTGAGCCGATGAATCCTTATGAGAGAAGAATCATCCACTCAGCACTGCAGTCAGATCCTTATGTGATGACACACAGTGAGGGAGAAGAGCCGTTCAGAAAAGTTGTTATTACTTTGAAGAAATAATACTGTTTATGAATCGGAAGCGAAAGGACGTTTACGCTTCACGGATACTTTCGTGAGGTGTGGAACGTCCTTTTTTTCTATGGTAAAATATGATGATATCAGAATACAGAGCAGGAAAACAGAAAGGAAATAAGGCATGAATCAGGATACGATTGCAGCGATTTCTACAGGTATGACTAATTCGGGAATCGGAATTGTAAGAATCAGCGGAAGTGAAGCGCTGGAGATAGCAGATCGTGTATATAAAGGGAAAGAAACGATTACAGAAGTGCCAACGCATACGATTCATTATGGACATGTAATGGATGGAGATGAGACAGTTGACGAAGTACTTGTGATGGTGATGCGCGGACCTCGTACATTTACAGGAGAAGACACAGTTGAGATCAATTGCCACGGTGGAACTTATGTTGTAAGCAGAGTTTTGGAGACGGTCTTAAAGGCGGGAGCAAGACCGGCAGAGCCGGGAGAATTTACCAAGAGGGCATTCTTAAACGGCAAGATGGATCTGTCACAGGCAGAGGCGGTCATCGATGTGATTACATCAGAAAATGAGTATGCATTGCAGAGTTCGATCAGCCAGCTCAAGGGAAGTGTGAAGAACAGGATCAAAGAGATCCGTGAGAAGATTATTTATCATACAGCGTTTATTGAGACTGCGCTGGATGATCCGGAGCATATCAGTGTCGATGGATATGGTGAGGTGCTAAAGGAGGCAGCAGAAGAGGTGATCGATCAGCTGAAAGAACTGATTGATTCCTCGGATGATGGAAGGATCATGAAAGAGGGGATCCAGACAGTAATTCTTGGAAAACCGAATGCAGGAAAGTCATCCCTTTTGAATATTCTGGCGGGTCATGACCGTGCGATTGTTACAGATATTGAAGGAACGACAAGAGATGTCTTAGAGGAGCAGATCCGTCTGCAGGGACTGACTTTGAATATCATTGATACTGCCGGAATCCGTCAGACAGACGATATCGTGGAAAAAATGGGTGTCGATAAGGCGAAAGAATACGCAAAAGAGGCAGATCTTATTATTTATGTTGTAGATGCATCAAGAAATCTTGACGAAAATGATGAAAAAATCTTTGATTTGATTTATGATAAAAGAACAGTGATTCTGCTTAATAAGTCGGATCTGGATACTGTAGTGACAGAAGAGATGATCCGCGAAAGGATTTCACAAAAGGGTGTTCAGAAGCAGATTCCTGTGATTGCGATTTCTGCGAAGGAAGAGCAGGGAATCAAGGAACTTGAGAACACCGTGAAAGCAATGTTCTTAAAGGGAGATCTCTCATTCAATGAAGAGGTTTATATCACAAATGCAAGACAAAAAAATGCATTGGTCAATGCGAGAGAGAGTATGAAGAAAGTCATTTTCAGCATTGACGCTGGCATGCCGGAGGATTTCTATTCGATCGATCTGATGGATGCCTATGAATCACTTGGAAATATTACCGGAGAATCAATAGGAGAAGATTTAGTAAATGAAATATTCAGCAAATTCTGTATGGGAAAATAAAGATGAATATGATGTTGTCGTTGTAGGCGCAGGACATGCGGGCTGTGAGGCTGCACTTGCGACTGCAAGACTTGGATTTAAGACAGTGATCTTTACGGTCAGTGTGGACAGTATTGCGCTGATGCCATGCAATCCGAATATCGGAGGAAGCTCAAAGGGACATTTGGTCAGAGAGCTGGATGCACTTGGCGGAGAGATGGGAAAAGTCATTGACCAGACATTTATCCAGTCTAAGATGCTTAACAGTTCAAAAGGTCCTGCCGTGCATTCACTGCGTGCACAGGCGGATAAGGCAAATTATAGTAAAACAATGCGTCAGGTGCTTCAGAACCAGGAAAATCTGGATATCCGTCAGATGGAAGTGACAGAGATCCTGGCAGAGGATGGGAAGATCACAGGAGTACAGACGTACTCAGGCGCTATTTACCGCTGTAAGGCCGTTGTACTCTGTACGGGTACATATTTAAAGGCACGCTGTATTTACGGCGAAATAAGCACACATACGGGCCCTAACGGGCTTCAGAGTGCCAACTATCTGACAGATAGCCTGAAAGCACTCGGAATTAAGATGTATCGCTTCAAAACAGGTACACCGGCGCGTATTGATAAGAATACGATTGATTTCAGCAAGATGCAGGAGCAGAAAGGAGATGAGAGGGTTGTACCGTTCTCGTTTACTACAGATCCTGAGAGTGTTCAGATCGATCAGGCATCCTGCTGGCTGACTTATACGAATGAGACAACACATGAGATCATCCGTGACAATCTGGACCGTTCACCGCTTTATTCAGGAGCAATTGAAGGTACGGGACCGAGATATTGTCCGTCTATCGAGGATAAGGTTGTGAAATTCCCGGACAAGAACCGTCATCAGGTGTTTATCGAGCCGGAAGGACTTGAGACGAATGAAATGTATGTCGGTGGAATGTCCAGTTCACTTCCGGAAGATGTCCAGTATGCAATGTACAGAAGTGTGCCGGGACTAGAACATGCGAAGATCGTGCGAAATGCGTATGCGATCGAGTATGACTGCATTGATGCGAGACAGTTGAAGAGTACATTGGAATTCAAAGAGATTGAAGGTCTGTTCAGTGGTGGACAGTTTAACGGAAGTTCAGGTTATGAAGAGGCTGCTTCCCAGGGACTGATTGCAGGAATCAATGCGGCGAGAAAGCTGCAGGGAAAAGAAGGTATCGTGATCGACAGATCTCAAGGGTATATCGGAGTTCTTATTGATGATCTTGTCACAAAAGAGAGTCATGAACCGTATCGTATGATGACTTCACGCGCAGAGTACAGACTGCTTCTTCGTCAGGATAATGCAGATATGCGTCTTACAAAGATTGGTTACGAGGTGGGACTGATCGATGAGGAGAGATATCAGAAACTGCTGAAAAAGGAAGAGATGATCGAGAAAGAGATCGAGCGTGTGGAGCACACAAATGTAGGTACTACAGAAGCTGTACAGGCATTGCTTGAATCTTATGAAAGCACACCGCTGACATCAGGAACAACACTTGCAGAGCTGATCCGCAGACCGGAGTTGTCTTATGAGAAGATCGCACCGATCGATAAGCACAGAGAAGAACTGCCATATGATGTGAAAGAACAGGTTGATATTAATATCAAATATGATGGTTATATCAAGCGTCAGATGCGTCAGGTAGAGCAGTTTAAGAAGCTTGAGAACAAGAGAATTCCAGAAAATATTAATTATGATGAGATTCAGAGCCTTCGTCTTGAGGCAAAGCAGAAACTGAATCAGATCCGTCCGTCGTCAATCGGCCAGGCATCCAGAATCTCAGGAGTTTCACCGGCAGATGTGTCCGTGCTTCTTGTATATTTAAGCAGTAAATAAAAGTGTTAGTTAAAGTGATACATGAGAATTTAAAAATGCTATAATAATATTCTACGGAACGGTATTGTCGGATTGTTGAAACTGTTCCGTGGGAAATAATGATTGGAGAATATAGTGGGAGAGAACACACAGAGTAAATTTGATCTAGAATTAGAAAAAAGTCGGAATCACATTAAATGAGCGGCAGAAGCAGCAGTTCGACAAGTATTATGAAATGCTAGTTGAGTGGAATAAAGTGATGAATCTGACAGGGATCACGGAGTATGATGAGGTGAATCTGAAGCACTTTACAGATAGTCTGACAATCGCAAGAACACAGGAGATGCAGAAGGTGCAGAGCGTGATTGATATCGGAACAGGAGCTGGTTTCCCGGGGTATTCCTCTGAAGATTGCATTTCCGCATCTGAAGGTTGTACTTCTTGATTCACTGAATAAACGAATTAAGTTCTTAGATGCAGTAATTGAAGAATTAGGATTGGAAAATATCAGTACAATTCATGGAAGAGCAGAAGATTTTGCAAAGAAAAAGGAATACAGAGAGCAGTTTGATCTCTGCGTTTCAAGAGCTGTTGCGAATCTGTCAACATTGAGTGAGTATTGCCTTCCATTTGTAGCTGTAAATGGCAGTTTTGTTTCTTATAAAAGTGGAGATTCTGAAGAAGAAATCCATCAGGCAAAACATGCGATTTCACTGTTAGGTGGAAAAGTAAAGAATGTGGATAAGTTCCAATTACCTGGAACAGACATGGGTCGTGCACTTGTTGAAATGAAAAAAAACAAAGCAGACACCGGGCAAATATCCTAGAAAAGCAGGATTACCGGCAAAAGAACCATTAAAATAAGCAAATATAGGAGGACCTGTTTACTGGCATTCTGGTGAATAGGTCTTCCCTTTTTGAGTGTATTGTTGAAAAATGCCGAAATAGTCAGAAAATAAGTTTAAAAAGAAGATATACTCAAAAAAGAAGGAGTTATCCACATTTTCCACATGAGATATTCACTCTGTGTGGATATCTCATGTGGAAAATGTGGATAACTCTAATTTTAGAAAAAATATGATACGAGTAAAATTTCTAATTTATGCGATATTCTATTCACATTCTTCAGCGTTTGACAAGAAAATTTCTACATTTTCAATGAATTCGTCACATTTTTCAATATGAGGAAGTTGTTTGGTTTTGGCCATTCCTGCAATTTCAATCGAAGGAAGATAGTTCTGATATTCACTGGCTGCCAAAGAATTTTCAGGATTACTATTTCCTACAATAATGGAGATGCTGTTATTTAATTTATTCAGACAGTGAAGAACATTTGCATTCGTATATCTCGTCTTTTGACAGGCGAAAAGATATTTGGAATTTGTATGTTCTTTGTGTGCTGCTTCAAAGTAGGTGAGAATATCTTTTTCACTAATTTCATTCTGAGTATAATAAGAAGAGCAGAGGGCATGAGCAATTGTCTTCTTATTTACATACATATTATAGATAAATGTACCCAGAATAGGAGAATACAGGATATTCTTTATGAATTTACTACGTTTTGTAGGAATCTTTGCCAGGTCTACCAGATTCGGCGGATTTATCATAATAACTTTATTTATAATTGATTTCATCGTTGCACAGGCCATTAGTACAAATGGACAGGATTCACCAGAAACAATTACATCAGATTTTTTCTCCGATAATAGTTTGATAAAGTTCGTGATTAATTCTACATACAGATAATTAGTATATGTTAATCCCGGACGATCGGAACAACCGCAGCCTAAAAGATCAATTGTATATACAGTATGGGACTTGGCAAGTTCCGCTATATTGTTTCTCCATTCATAGGAAGAAGAACATACATTGAGATTATGCACTAAAAGTAAAGGTGATCCTTCACCAGTTTTCTTATATGCGATTTTGCCAAATCTCCAGTTATAGTATTCATATTCATCAGAATTGATTAATTTATCAGCAGTTGAGATATATTCTAATACACGGTTGGCAATATGCATTGCACCGAGAGAAACTCCTGCTAAAGTAGTAAAAAAAGTTAGCTTTTTTCTTAATACTCAAATTATTCACCTTCCTTATTATAATAGTGGTTTGTTTTATATAAAAGTAAGAGCCTGAATTAAAAGAAACTCTTACTTTATTATACTACATTCTTAAATTCAAATAAAGCGAAAAATCTTAATGTTTAATTATAGAAGATAGTGGCTTATCTCTAAAAATGTTTCACGTGAAACATTTTAGAAAATAAGAAAATGAAAAGGAAGATGTTTCGTTACTGTTCACTCCCGTGTCAATCACTTCGCTGATTGACACGGAGGATGCATGTTTTGGCTTGAATGCATCTCGCCCTATCGCCAAAGGCGATTTAAAATGGCGAGATGCGTTGCTGGTCGCACATTGTGTGAACAGTAACGATGTTTCACGTGAAACATTTGATTAGTTCTAGATTAATGAAAAGAAAGGTGATATAATAATGAATGTCCGAGAGAAAGGAGTAAAAATAATGGGTAGAGTGATAGCAATTGCGAATCAGAAAGGCGGAGTTGGTAAGACTACAACAGCAATCAACTTATCGGCCTCTTTAGCTAGTTCGGGAAAAAAAGGTGCTTGCTATAGATATGGATCCTCAGGGAAATATGTCCAGTGGATTGGGCGTTGATAAGAATGAGGTTGAAAAGACAATTTATGAACTTATTATTGGTAAGTGTAAAATTGAGGAGTGTATTTGCAAGGAACCAATAGAAAATCTGAGTGTAGATGTGCTTCCGTCAAGTATTGATTTATCAGCCGCTGAGATTGAACTGATTGGCGTTGACAATAAGGAATATATTTTACGAGATGAAGTTGAAAAGATAAAAGATAATTATGACTTTATAATTATTGACTGCCCTCCGGCATTGAGCATGCTTACAATTAATGCAATGACTACTTCTGACTCGGTGATTGTTCCAATTCAGTGTGAGTATTATGCACTGGAAGGATTAAGTCAATTGATGCATACGATTGAACTTGTTCAGGATAGACTGAATCCGAAACTTGAAATGGAAGGTGTCGTATTTACAATGTACGATGCAAGAACAAATTTATCATTACAGGTAGTGGAAAATGTAAAGGATAACCTGAACCAAAATATTTATAAGACAATTATTCCGAGAAATGTCCGACTGGCTGAAGCACCAAGTTATGGACTTCCAATCAATCTGTATGATCCAAAATCCAAAGGAACAGAGAGTTACATGCTTTTAGCAGAAGAAGTGATTAATAAAGGAGAATAAGTATGCCTGTGAAGAAGAGCGGACTTGGAAAAGGATTGGATAGTCTAATCCCAAACAAAAACGTTAAAAGCGCAAAACCTTCTGTAAAAGCGGACGAGAAAAAGGCAACTCCGAAAGAAGAAATTTTAGAGGCAGGACCGATCATGGTGAAGATAAATAAAGTTGAACCAAATCGGGAGCAGCCGCGGAAAGATTTTGATGAAGATGCATTGATGGAACTTGCAGATTCAATTAAACAGTTTGGTGTATTGCAGCCGATTCTTGTTCAGAAGAAGAAGGATTATTATGAAATTATTGCCGGTGAGAGAAGATGGCGCGCGGCAAAGCTGGCAGGATTGAAAGAAGTGCCAATTATCGTAAAAGAATTTACAGAGCAGGAAATTGTTGAGATTTCTTTGATTGAGAATATTCAGAGAGAAAATCTGAATCCGATTGAAGAAGCAATGGCTTATAAGAGACTGTTGAAAGAATTCAACTTGAAACAGGATGAAGTTGCTGAACGAGTGTCAAAGAGCAGAACTGCGGTTACGAACTCAATGAGATTATTAAAACTGAATGACAGAGTTCAGCAGATGATCATTGACGATATGATCAGTACAGGCCATGCAAGAGCTCTTCTGGCAATCGAGGATGAAGAGCAGCAGTACATGCTTGCCAACAAAATCTTTGATGAGAAGCTTAGTGTTCGCGAGACAGAGAAACTGGTGAAGGCTCTGAAGAATCCGAAAAAGGAAGAAAAAAAGCCGGAAGTAGAAAATCAGTTCGTATACACAAATCTTGAAGAGCAGATGAAGAGTCTGATCGGTACAAAAGTAAGTGTTCACGCGAAAGCAAATGGAAAAGGAAAGATTGAGATTGAGTATTACTCACCGGATGATCTGGAAAGAATCTATGAGTTGCTCATGACAATCCAGCATAATTAAAAAGGAGATGGTAGAAGTGACTGGAGTATTTGGCAATCTGGGAATCGATCCATTCTACGCATTTCTTATTTTACTTATTTTGCAGGTAGCCTTGCTTGTCGTACTTGTGTTAGTGTATGATAAGTATAAACACCTGGAAAAAGTATTTAATACCTTTATGAAGGGAAAGAATGGGAAATCACTGGAGGAATCCATTTTTGAACGGTTTGACAAGATCGACGAAGTCGTAGATCAGGTAGAAGAAAACCGTGAGGAGATTGCAGAACTTTATAATAAAATGAAAACGCATTACCAGAAAGTCGGAATCGTAAAATATGATGCATTCCATGAAATGGGAGGCGAATTAAGTTTTGCAATTACAATGTTAGATGAAAACAATACTGGATGGATCTTAAATATCATGCATAGCCGCCAGGGCTGTTATGCATATGTGAAAGATATTGTAAAAGGTGAGAGTACAATTCAGCTGGCAGAGGAAGAAAGAGAAAGTCTTGAGAAAGCTATTTTTCAAGAAAAATAAATAGTAAAAAAGAAATTAGACAGGAAAGGGTAAATAAACATGTTAGACATCAAATTTGTAAGAAATAATCCGGATGTAGTAAAACAGAACATCAAAAATAAATTTCAGGATGAGAAGCTTCCACTTGTTGATGAAGTAATTGAACTGGATAAGAGAAACAGAGAAATCAAACAGGAAGTAGAAGCACTTCGCGCAGAGAAAAACAAAGCTTCTAAAGAAATCGGAGCAATGATGGCTCAGAAGAAGATTGAAGAAGCAGAAGCACTGAAGAAGAAAGTTGCAGAGAGTAATGGACGTATCAATGAACTTTCAGAGGAAGAGAAAGAAGTAGAAGAGAAACTGAAAAAGAATATGATGATCATCCCGAACATCATTGATCCTTCCGTACCGATCGGTAAAGATGACAGTGAGAACGTAGAGGTAGAAAGATTTGGCGAGCCGGTTGTTCCGGATTTCGAAGTTCCATATCACACAGACATTATGGAATCTTTCAATGGAATCGATCTCGATGCTGCAAGAAGAGTAGCAGGTAATGGATTTTATTATCTAATGGGAGATATCGCAAGACTTCACTCAGCAGTTATCTCTTATGCAAGAGATTTCATGATCAACAGAGGATTCACATACTGTGTACCACCTTTCATGATCAGAAGCAACGTTGTAACAGGTGTTATGAGCTTTGCTGAGATGGATGCCATGATGTACAAGATTGAAGGAGAAGACCTTTATCTGATCGGAACAAGTGAGCATTCCATGATTGGTAAATTCATCGGACAGACACTGGAGAAAGATCAGGTTCCACAGACTCTGACAAGTTATTCACCTTGCTTCAGAAAAGAAAAAGGTGCTCACGGAATTGAGGAGCGTGGAGTTTACAGAATCCACCAGTTCGAGAAACAGGAAATGATCGTTGTCTGCGAACCGGAAGAAAGCAAAGAATGGTATGACAAACTGTGGAAGAATACAGTAGATCTTTTCCGTTCTATGGATATTCCGGTACGTACACTTGAGTGCTGCTCCGGAGATCTTGCAGATCTGAAAGTAAAATCTGTTGACGTAGAGGCATGGTCACCAAGACAGCAGAAATACTTCGAGGTAGGAAGCTGCTCTAACTTAGGAGATGCCCAGGCAAGAAGACTTGGTATCCGTATCAAAGGAGAGAACGGAAGCTACTTCGCTCATACATTAAACAACACAGTTGTTGCTCCACCGAGAATGCTGATCGCGTTCCTTGAGAACAATCTTCAGGCAGATGGTTCTGTAAGAATCCCGGAAGTTCTTCAGCCATACATGGGTGGAAACAAAGAAATTACACCAAAGAACAAATAAAGAAATATAAAGCAAATAAAATATGCATCAGTATTTAAAAGCAATTGGATTTGAAAATATTCAAACAAGAAAAGATCTGAAAAAGCTCTTAAAAGAAGTAGAAGAGAATTTCACACATCAGACAATTGTATCCTACAGACCGGGCGAAGATTTCTGCGAATTCCAGAAAGAGTTCGGTCAGGATGTAGGGATCACACTCTGCGGAGAACTTGATGATGAAGAACATTTTGAAGCTGCATATTATTTCCCATACTTTGAGGGAAGCGGAGTTACAACGTATGCAGAAATCGATGTGCAGAGAAAGATTGAGAAAGAACAGTATGTTGGTCTTTGTGAAGATTCTAAGATCGGAATCAGTCTGATCTTCACACTGCAGAATGGTGTGGAATATATGCGGGAGAAACAGGCTGGTCTTGCAAAAGATGTGCAGACCTCAGTGACATTTTCAGGATTGGCACAAGGTGGAATGATTCTGCTTCCGGTCAATAAAAATGAGCAGCAGATTTTAAATGAAAAGCGTGCGTCAGATACAAGAAGGGAATTGATGAACGCAGCTCGCAAGGGCGACCAGGCAGCAATCGAGACGCTGACATTTGACGATATGGATCTCTATTCTAAGGTGTCAAAGAGATTGGCGAATGAGGATGTATTTTCCATTGTGGACACATATTTCATGCCGTTTGGAGCAGAATGTGATATGTATTCGATCATGGGAGAAATCCTGGCGGTAAGAGAGCGGATCAACAGAATGACAGGTGTGAGATTGTATCAGATGCGCCTGAGTGTAAATGAACTAACATTTGATATCTGTGTTCCGGCAGAGTCCGTGATGGGAGAGCCGGAGATTGGAAGACGGTTCAAAGGCACGATCTGGCTGCAGGGATATATTAATTTTTAAAAATGAAGAGAAATTGTTGCTGGACACACGCAGTGTGAAAAGTAATGGGAAATCCACATCCGGAATGTGAAAAACATTAAATAAATGCGGAAAAAAGATTTCATTTAACAGAAGAATGTGGATAACGAAGGCACCATCTCTGGCTGAAAAGTAATTCGGTCAGGAGATGGTGTCTTTTACAATTCGTGCCATTTTAGCATGATTCGTGCCAGAAGAATTGAAAATAACAGCGCCTTTTTTTATAATAGAAATGTAACTGTTCAGAGCCCAAATCAAAAATTTCTAAAAACAGTCTTAGAAATGCAATCATTTTACACTTGTTTTATGAAATTCTGCTTGGCTTTGAACAGTTACAGATTACGAGAAAAAGGAGACAGAATAATATGAAAAAGCGAGCAATTCTTTTAGCATTTATTATATCAGCAGTTGCAATGACATCAGGCTGTTCATCGAATGAACCAAAGACAGATGAGGTGAAACAGGAACAGACAAAAACAGAAAGTGTAAGCTCAGGAGTAACGATAAAACCGCTTACCCAAAAGGCAATCGATGAGAATCCTTATATGGCAAAAAATGATGCGAATATCCACCATGATTGTTATAATTCAGATTCAACAGATGAGGTACTGCCTGTTGGTATTTACCCAGAAATTAATGTTTCTTATGAAAAGGTGAATCCGAATGCGTCTCCGGCGGTAATTTTTTGACAATTATGGACATTCAGTTGTTCCGTTGTTGGGAGGACTTGCAATTCGTGATATCAATGCAGAAGAAACACAGACGATCGGATATTTCTCACCAAAACAGCATGACGGTGGAGGGTATGTGATACAAAGTTCCTATTCCTTTGTTGATGAAAATAATCGTCTGGTTTGTCCGACAAGCAACAATCATGTACTTATGTTGAAAGCAACAGACGAGGAAGGAAATGTGCTGCCGGAATTTGAAAAAGTGCTGGATATTGATATTAAAGCAGCGGCAGAGGCAATTACCGGAAAGACATTGGATCAGAATTTATTATCCGTAGTGTTTGACTATGAGGGGAATCTCTGGTTTGCAACCGGCGGATTCAGAATCTATCCGGAACGTCAGCAGCAAGGTGCGATGGGATACATTTCCAGAGATGCGATCAACGCAATTCTGAAAGGAGAAGAGGTTGATCTGACAGCATCTACATTTGTATATGAATTAACTCCTGGAGAAGGGGCAGAAAATGGAATAGCTTCTTCGAAAGAGGGTGCGGTCATCTTAACAAATCAGAACTGCTATCTGCTGAAAGCAGATAACGGTGTACAGGTAGAATGGTGTACTCCGTATGAAAGTGCAGGGGCAAAAGACAGCAAAGAAGGTGATGAAACGACCGGAGGAGGTCTGGCATGGGGAAGTGGATGTTCGCCGTCACTAACTAGTAATCTGGTCATGTTTACAGATAATCAGAATCCGGTGAATCTGCTGGCATTAGATATGAAGACCGGTGAAAAGGTTGCAAGCACACCTGTTATTGATGAGCTGCCGGAAGAAATGCAGGTATCCGTAGAAAATTCAGCAATCGTATATGATAACAGTGAAGGTACAGTCAGCACAATCGTATGTAACTGGTTTGGAGCAGGAAGTGCGAAGCTTGCGGACGCAGATAACGATTCATCTGTACAGACATATGAAAATATCTATGATGTAAACTGGCTGCAGAAAGGAAATAAAATGGTCATGCCGGGAGTTGAGCGTGTTGATACGATCAAGACAGATGACGGATATGAAATGAAGAGTATCTGGTGCAGAGATGATATCCGGGATACATCGATGATGAAGCTTTCAACCGCAACAGGATACATTTACGGTTATGTTCAGGACCTGGACAGTGGCATGTGGCAGTTTATTATGATAGATTTTGAGACCGGTGAGACTGTATTTTCAATGGACGTGTCAGACAAACCGGGATATAACAATATGGCAATCGGTATGTATGCAGGAAGCAGTGGAAATGCATTATACTGTCCAACCGGATATCTTGAACTCCTCAGACTGCAGGATCGGTTCGTATATCTTCCGGAAATGCCTTACCGAAAAGTAGATTTGGACAAGGCAATGCGAAATATATTAACGCAGGAAGAATTTACGGAAGACGGAGGTAAGGGTAATGTCGCAGGATGGCTGAATACGATAACGGTAGAAAATGTACATCCGAGTACGACTGTGGCGATACGAATGAAGGGGCTTTCAGGCAAAACGGATGACTTTAAGCTGTATGCTTATGGAAAAGACAGTAAGCTGACAGAGGTTCCGGAAGATCTGTGGAAGATTCAGACAGAAGATGGAACGATTCCAGAGAAACTGTCGGAAGATACCTTGTATGAAGTACATGTTACAGTAGAAGATGGAGGATCATTGGATCTTAGCGATACAGAGAAAGAGATTAAGATAGCGGTAGTATTAGGAAATTAAAGAAAAGCAAACGGGGATGGAGAAAGTAGTATTCTATCCTCGTTTGCTTTTCTTTTATCTATTCAGTTACTTCCAGGCAAGCTTCTTTCGTACCAGTTCCGCCACGGCGGATTCCGGCGAATAAAGAGCCTGATATATTATGCCATACACTGAAGATCGCTCCCGGAAGCGTTGCCAGTGGATTGGCTGCAAAATTAGCTGTTGCAAGAGAAATCGCAAGGCCGCTGTTCTGCATTCCGACTTCGATCGCAATCGCAGTAGCTTTATCATATTCGATATGTAAAAGTTTTGCTGCTCCAAGCCCGATGCCCATTCCGCAGAGATTGTGAAGTGCTACAACTCCAAGTACGAGCAGACCACAGCTTAAGATTTTTTCTGCATTGACAGATACGATTCCACTGATGATCATTACGATGGATACAACAGAAATCAGTGGAAGTATTTCTGATATTTTCTGAATCTGCTTTCCAAAGATCCAGTTGATCAAAATACCAAGAAGCACCGGAATCAGTACAACTTTCACAACAGAAATTACCATTGCAAGGAAAGATACTTCTACCCAGGCACCGGCAAGCAGATATACTAATAACGGTGTCATCAGTGGGGCCGCAAGCGTGGAAGTGATCGTCATTCCAACAGAGAGTGCCACATCACCTCCGGCAATATATGTGATCACATTACTTGCTGTTCCCCCAGGACAACATCCGACCAGAATAACGCCGAGTGCAAGATCTGTCGGAAGATGCATCAGCTGGCATAATCCCCATGCCACAACAGGCATGATCGTATATTGTGCAACAAATCCGATCACGATTTCTTTTGGTCTTGAAAAAACTCTTTTAAAATCGTCCATCTTGATTGTAAGTCCCATGCCAAACATGGCAACACCTAAAAAGATGGATGTATAATTGGTTGTCCACGCGAACCCGTCGCGCCAGAAAAATGCGATCACAGAGAAGCAGATGATAATAATTCCAATATATTTTGTAAGAAAAGAACTGGCTTTCCCCACTTTTTTCATCACATTTTCCATATGTTATACCTCGTAGCTAAAGTTGTCGATCAGTCTGGTTTTTCCGATGTAAACTGCCATAGCGACCAGAACATCTTTTTCTACGATTTCTACCGGTTGCATATCCAGTGCATCTACCATAGATACATAATCAATCTTTGCCAGAGGTTCAGCTTCGATAATCTCGCGCATCTTTGTTAATACTTCTTCAGCTTTGCTTCCCTTGCAGATCATATTCTGACCGGCTTTTACAGCTCTTGAAAGACAAAGTGCGGCTTTTCTTTCTTCTTCACTTAAATATGTATTTCTGGATGATTTCGCAAGTCCGGCTTCCTCACGGATGATAGGGCACCCTACGATCTGGATATCAAAATTCAGATCCTGTACCATTTTGCGGATGATTGCCAGCTGTTGTGCATCTTTCTGACCGAAATATGCCCTGTCCGGTGTTACAATGTTAAATAACTTAGAAACAACGGTGCATACACCTTTAAAATGGATTGGTCTTGTCTTACCGCACAGTGTATCTGATAAAGTATCAATACTTACAAAGGCATGTGGATCATGGTACATATCCTTCGGTTCCGGATGAAAGATGACATCAGCTCCAAGGCTCTCGCAGAGTTCGCTGTCACGTTTGAAATCTCTTGGATATGCTTCCAGATCTTCTGTCGGTCCAAACTGTGTCGGGTTTACAAAATCAGATACAACAACGATATCATTTTCTTCGCGGCATCTTTTGATCAGGCTTGCGTGTCCTTCGTGCAGGAATCCCATTGTCGGTACAAGACCGATTGTTTTCCCTTCTCTTTTCCAGTTCTTAATTAAATCTCTTGTTTCCTTTACTGTTTTTGTTACCTTCATGGTGTTCTCCTTTTAAAACTAAATTAGGAGATAGCCTCTTGTTCTGAATTCAACAAATTTCATTTTTATTTAGGTTACAATCACTTTTGCAGTTATGCCATATCTTTCAGCAATCCGTGTTTCTCATAGTTTGTAACACGGCTGATCTTATTCTCATCATCTACAAAAACAACCTGTGGTTTATGTTCTTTGGCTTCTTCAGAATCATAATGTGCATAACACATGATAATAATTTTGTCACCAGTACTTACGCATCTTGCCGCAGCACCATTTAAGCAGATCATTCCGCTTCCGCGCTTGCCGCAGATCGTATAAGTTTCAAATCGGCTTCCGTTATTTACGTCCACGATCTGAACTTTCTCATATTCCATAATTCCTGCCGCTTCCAGCAGGTCTTCATCAACAGTAATACTTCCAACATAGTCAAGTTCGGCCTGTACTACTGTAGCACGATGAATCTTTCCTTTTAACATCTCAACTGTCATTTCTTATTGGTCTCCTTACAAAAAAAAGGCATTCGTCAAGGCATACTGGTCCCTGCAAATGCTTTTGCTATTCTTCGTATTCCCTGAGTCTTATTTTATGTCTTAAATAAATATAAGCTCACTTTCCGCCATTTCCGGCGGGGTAACTGTTCAATATGAAATTGTTGTGATTCAGTCAGAGTATAGTTTTGTAGTATTCCAAATACTATCTCCGCAAGTATTATGACATCCTGTGAAAGGAATGTCAATATGAATGCCAATATGCGTTGCTGGTCGCACATCGTGTGAACAGTAACAGGTTTTTCTTGTACGCAGAATAATATCAAGATATAATAGAATCATATTTTTGATTTCAAAAGGAAAAAAGATATATGAAGATAAAGAAAGTGATAAGTGCATGTCTTGTGCTGACATGTCTGGTAACAGGGCTTTCCGGATGTGGAAAAACAGATCAAGTATCTGACACAGCGGAACGCTCGGTTATAAAGCTTGGAAGCGACAGTTATCCCCCATATAATTATCTGAATGAAGATGGTGTACCAACAGGAATCGACGTTGAACTGGCAACGGAAGCATTTGGACGAATGGGTTATGACGTAGAAATTGTCAATATTGACTGGGAGAAGAAGCAAGAGCTGGTAGAGAACGGTGATATTGATTGTATTATGGGCTGCTTCTCCATGAAAGGACGATTGGATGATTATAAATGGGCCGGTCCGTATATGGTCAGTAACCAGGTGGTTGCAGTCAATGAGAACAGTGATATCTATACCCTGAGTGATCTGGAAGGAAAGACACTTGCCGTACAATCTACAACAAAACCGGAAGGAAATTTTTCTGAAAAGAACAGACAGCAGGATTCCAAAGCTTGGTAATCTGATCAGCCTGGAACACAGGGAACTGATCTATACATTCCTTGGAAAGGGATATGCAGATGCAATAGGTGCACATGAGGAATCGATTATACAGTATATGAAAGATTATGATGCGAAATTCCGAATTCTGGATGAACCACTTATGACAGTCGGAATCGGAGTCGCTTTCTCGAAAAAATGAAACTCGGGATCTGCCGGAGAAACTGGAGCAGACTCTGGATGAAATGAGAGAGGATGGAACTTCTGCAAAAATCATAGGAAAATATCTTGATGACCCAGAAAAATATCTGGAGGTGGACCAGCTTGAAGAAGAATAAAAAAATCTGTCCCAATAGAAAAGAATTCTGGATTATCAGTATAGCTGTTGGGATATGTCTTGTCGTGCTGTCTGTATGTTTTTTCAGCAATGCAGACAAAGAAAAGAAAGAGGCTGATCTTTTAGACACGGTAAATTATGTAAAAGTACAATGTTCCACATATACACATTATAATGAATCATCAGAATCCAAAAGTCTGCTTCGTGCCATTGAGGGAACCCGGCAGGTCAGCAAAAATATAGCCGCAGAAACAGAGAATGAAAAAACACTGGATAATCAGTTGTTGAAAGAAAGTGCAGAGCAGTTATGGCTGACGGGAATAGCAATTCTGGATATAGATGGAAATATAGTATGTGAATACAGTACGAACGAAAGTTTATTGCCGGAAATAAAAGAATGTGCAGAGAAAGAAATCGTACTGGATACAGCAATTTACGATGAAAAAGTGTATGCCAAGAGAATCAATCATAATGACGGGGCTTATATTGATATGGCTGCCTGCACAAGAAAGGATGCACCGGGAGTTGTAGTGACTTACTATTATACTTCCGCAGAGTATGCAATGAATTATACACTTACGATACAAAGTTTGTTGAATGGCTATCGGAAGGACAGGGATGGGACAATTATCGTAGCAGATGAAGGCGTGATCATTGCTTCAAACAATACCGGGCTGATCGGACAAAGCACAACAGACTATGAAGCAATCCAGAAGTTAAAAGATCATGCAGACAGTAAGCATATGATGGGCTTAACGATCAATGGAGTCCGGTGTCACGGTGTTATGCTGAAGCAGAGAGACCATTACATCTATGCTTACGTTCCGGATTCAATCATATTTCAGACACTTCTGCAAAATGTGATCATGTGCCTGTTCATTTATCTGATTGTTGTAGCACTAATCTGGATGATTTACAGAAAATTACAGAAAAATAATTCTCAGAAAATAGAAAGGGGAAAAAGAACAGAAGTATCGAAAAGAGCCTTCTGGAAGCAGCGGAAAAGGCTGATGCGGCGAACCGGGCGAAGACAGAATTCCTGCAAAGGATGAGCCATGATATCCGGACACCGATCAATGGAATCTGTGGAATGCTTGATGTGGGCGATTATTATCGTGATGATCTGTCGAGACAGACTGAATGCAGAGGGAAAATCCGTGAGGCTTCCAACATTCTCAAGGAACTGGTTAATGAAGTCCTTGATATGAGCAAACTGGAGTCAGGAGAAATTTATCTGGAAGAGAAACCGTTTAATATCTATCAAATAATAAATGAAGTAATAGATGTAGTTGGAAAGATGGCTGATGAAAGAGAAATCAAGGTGGAACACAAAACACCAGAGATCATTCATAAAGATCTTATAGGCAGCCCAATCCATCTGAAGCGTCTTCTGATGAATATCCTGAGTAATGCCGTAAAGTACAATAAAGATTATGGAAAGATTTATTTGAGCAGCAGGGAGATTCCTTCCGATCAGGATGGAGTTGTAATGCTGGAGTTCATATGTCAGGATACGGGAATTGGTATGAGTGAGGAATTCCAAAAACATCTGTTTGAGCCATTTGCGCAGGAGCAGAAAGGCGGAGCATCCAAGTTTGGCGGTACCGGTCTGGGAATGCCGATTACAAAGAGTCTTGTGGAAAAAATTGGGTGGAACAATCACCTTTATAAGTGAGCAGGGCATAGGTACTACTTTTGTGATCACAATTCCATTTAAAATAAATGAAGATGTAGCGAGAGACGAAGAGAAGCAGGAGGAAGTAACGGCTTCCATCAGAGGATTAAACATTCTGCTCGTAGAAGACAATGAATTAAACATGGAGATCGCAGAATTCGTCATTCAAAGCGAAGGAGCTTCTGTGGTAAAGGCATGGAACGGTCAGGAGGCAGTGGAAGCTTTTGAGAAAAGTGCTTCCGGTGAATTCGACGCAATCCTCATGGATGTCATGATGCCGGTTATGAACGGATATGAGGCAACAAAGATGATCCGTTCAATGGACAGAAGTGATGCAAAGAAAATTCCGATTATCGCAATGACTGCGAACGCCTTTGTTGAGGACCGGATAAAGTCAAAAGAAGCGGGAATGAATGAGCATGTCTCAAAACCGATCGATATGAAACTATTAGTGAAGATTATTGCTGAATTAGCAGGAAAAATAAAAATCGTGAGGATAAAGGATGAGTGAGAAACAAAAACTACTTATTGTAGATGATTCAGAACTTAACAGAGATATATTAAAGGAGATTCTTGGAAGCAGATATGACTACATGGAAGCTGAAAATGGAACTCAGGCGATCCAGATTCTGGAAGTGCATCCGGAGATCGACCTGATGCTTCTGGATATCAATATGCCGCAGATGAATGGATTCCAGGTGTTGGAACATATGAGGGAGTTACAGTGGATTGATGAAGTCCCGGTTGTCATGATTTCATCAGAAGAATCTGTCGAAATTATGCGAAAAGCGTATGATCTGGGGATCACAGACTATATCAGCCGACCGTTTGATGCAGTTATCGTAAAGAAAAGAGTCCAGAATACATTGGGACTTTATGCAAACCAGAAACGACTGATCAATGTGGTTGTAGATCAGGTCTATCAGAAAGAAGAAAACAACACGATTATGATTGGAATCCTGAGCAATGTATTAGGTTCTCATAACAGTGAAAGCAGCGAACATATATTACACATCCGTGTCGCAACGGAGATGCTGTTGAGAGAATTGATCAGGAAAACAGATGCGTATCATCTGACAGAAGCGGAGATTGCTCTGATCATAACAGCATCTTCCCTTCATGACATTGGAAAGGTCAGCATTCCGGAAGAAATCCTCAATAAACCAGGCAGACTGACAGATGAAGAATTCAAGATCATGAAAAGCCACAGTGAGATTGGAGCGTCTATGATCCGGAATATGGATTTTCCACAGGACAAGCCACTGGTACGCACTGCATGGGAAATCTGCCGGTGGCACCATGAACGATGGGACGGAAGAGGATATCCGGATGGACTAAAAGGGGAAGAAATACCAATCTCTGCGCAGATCGTGTCAATTGCTGATGTGTATGATGCGCTTACAAGTGTACGGTGCTATAAGAATGCATATGATCATGATACGGCAATCCAGATGATTCTGGAAGGTCAGTGCGGACAGTTTAATCCGCTTCTTCTGGAATGCCTGAAAGAGATCAGTCCTCAGTTGTCCAGAACATTTAAGAAAGAAAAGGATGACAACAGAGAGTATTATGAAGCGCAGAGGATCTCAGAAGAAATACTGAGGCAAAATGCATTGCCACGCAAGGATCATTCCCAGCGTGTTATTGAGATCATGCAGGAAAAGATAAAGTTCTTTAAGGAGAATAGCGGTAAGATTTCAATGGAGTATAATGCGATCTCAGGAAACCTGGTTTTGACAGACGGAGAATCGCAGAAAGAATATCAGAGAGATAATCTGGAATTTGATTTATATGGAGCATATGATATAAGCGAAGAGGATATTCAGCGCGTAAAAGATTCGCTGGATTCAGTATCAAGTAAAAACAAAGAAGTTTCAATGAAAGTAATGTTAAAAGTAAGAGGTGAAAGGCAGATGTGTGATCTGAAACTGCACACATTATGGTCATCACTGAAAACAGATGGATATATCGGAATTGTCGGGCAGTTGGATATTGTGAAGTAATGTCACAAAAATGGAAGACAAAATAAAAAGAGTCACAGTTATTCCCTGATGGAACAGGCTGCGACTCTTTTCTGTTCAGATATTCAAGCAGCTGCGTAAAGTGTTCTGTAGAGCTTCTTCCCGCCTAAAAGGATTTTACCTTTGGACGGTATCTCATATCAGATACTGTATACACTGTCACGAATGCTTCCGGATCCTTCTTGATAATATAATTCATCAGTTTCTGATATTCACTCTTGTCCACGATCGTGATGATCTCTCTGTGTTTCTGCATATTGTATGCGCCTGTCGCCTCGTAGAATGTTGCTCCGCTATGCAGTTCATGCAAGATAAACTGACGGACTTCTTCTTCGTATTTTGTAATAATACATACACGCCGTTTCAGATTCTGGCCAAAGATAAAATGATCCAGCACAATACCATTAAAATAAGTTCCAAGCACACTTAAAACGACAGCTTTCTTGTCATAGATCAGAGCGGAAGAAAGTGCCACACACATGCCCGAGATGGACATTGCTTTTCCTAATTCTATGTGCAGATATTTATTCATGATCTTCGCTACGATATCCAGTCCGCCGGAAGATGCATTCATGTTAAATAAAATACTGAGGCCGATACTTACGACCAGGATATAGCATATTACATCCAGTTCACTGCTGTTTGTCAGCGAGGTAAAATCCGGAAATATGTGTTCAAATACTGCAAGATACAACGGCAGCAGGATGCTGGTGTAAACCGTCTTTGCTCCGAACTCCTTTCCGCATGTCACAAAGCCTATCAGCAGTAGGACAACGTTCAATATCATTGTGATCGTTGATACATGCAACGGTATATAATGCGACATAACAATTGCCAGCGCGGATATACTGCTGATCGAGGTCATACTCGGAATCAAAAAGAAATATACGGCCGCGGCGATAATCCCCACTGCTATCGTCATGATAGCTGTTTCTTTCAAATTGTCTGATGTGAAAATCTGTTTCTCTTGTTTGTTCATTTATCATTCCCCATTTTTAGATACTTAGTATTCAGAAAAATCAGATACCAGTATTTATATTATATCTCTAATATATTCATGGAGACAATGGTTAATTTTATCAGTCGCAATTACAGCGGTCTTGCAGTTTGAAGTTTCAAACTTTTATGTGACAAACCTAACTGCCTATGATATTATAAACTCGATATAAGCGAAAATGACTTTTGCAGAAACGAAAGTATCTGAGTACAAATAAGCAGGAAACAGTATTGTAAGAAAACAAGAACACAGGAGGAAGGTTTTATGATTCGGCTTCAGGATATTGCAGATATGGCGGCGTCAGCCGCACCACGGTATCCAATGTTATAAATGGCAATACGAAAAGAGTTTCCCAGAAAACGATCGATAAAATCACGGCTATTCTTAAAGAACAGAACTATGTTCCGAATATGGGTTCCATGATGCTTTCCGGTCATGGTTCCAGAATTATAGGCGTAGTACTCGGATTTACTTACGCTCATGGTATGCAGTCACTTCAGGATCCATTCGTGGGAGAACTGATTGGAACGATTCAGATGGAAATGGAAGAAAATGGATATTATGTTATGCTTATTGGCGGTGAAAGCATTCAGAATGTAGTGGATATTGCCTCAAATGGAATGTAGAGGGATTGATTATCCTGGGATACAATGAAGAGCAGTATCATAACCTTTCGCACAGATTCAAAAAAAAAATGATTTTGATCGATGCTTATCCGAAGGGTGCTTATACATTCCAGAATGTTGGTATAGATGATTATTCAGGCGGGTATCAGATCGGAGAATACCTGTATTCCTGTGGATATAAGAGAGCATTGTTTGTTGCAGAAACAGAGCAGGACAGCGATTACTATCGGTGGATGGGATTCAAACAGGCGATGGAAAAACAAGGGGGATTCTGCAGTCGTTCCAGATATATAGTTATTCC
>ENA-OQHD01000212-OQHD01000212.1-human-gut-metagenome-genome-assembly--contig:-NODE-212-length-24561-cov-2.850045_pt1 | contig 24561 bp, 29 predicted proteins | sample MGYA00242560_ERZ504711 | MGnify/ENA primary metagenome ERZ504711 (study PRJEB26092, sample SAMD00036198) | human gut metagenome | host: Homo sapiens | study: EMG produced TPA metagenomics assembly of...
TTGGCCACGGCCACTCCCCTGCCGGATTCACGAAGCATGGCGATGTCCACCAAATCGTCGCCGAATGAGACGGTCCGTGACAACGGCGTCGACATGCGATCGGCGAGGATGCTCAATGCATGCTCCTATCGAAGAAGCCTTTTATGTCTCCCTCAATAAACCACTTTGCACCTGTAAAAGTCCTTTGAATGCTTGTCAGAGCTGTGTGGCAGCTCTTATGAGGTCTGAAACCATGAGAGGTGCTTTCAAAGTGCCCCTCATAGATGGCTTCAAGAATCATCCGAACTACCTCTTGCACAAGCTTGTCCTCTACGGATGGTATACCAAGAGGGCGTTTCTTGCCGTTCTTCTTTGGTATATACACCCTTTTAGCAGGATGCGGCTTGTAGGATTCATTCCTAAGTGTTTCGATGAGACGTTCAATTCTTCCAATGCTCATTTGGTCGATAGTCTGACCATCTGTGCCTGGAGTCATATTGCCTGGCTTCGCATATATGCGCTGATAGGCAATGAAGAACATCTCTTTGTTGAACAGAATGCGGTACAGTCGCTCAAACTTATAGTCCGAGACCTTACTGTGCTGGCATAATGTGTTTAATACAATCTCTGGATTTCTCATAACGAATCTCTCGTTTTCTTTTGTTTGTATTAAAGTTACTAACTACTCCCCTTCGCCATGTACAAGGTTTTCCCTTGCTCAGACTACTACGGGAGTTCCGTTACCTTGTCGGATATTCAGAGGCAAATCCTCATAGCCTTACGGCGTTCCGATTTAGGTAATCTCCGTTTAACCACGTAATAACGTCTATCTTTCGATAGGCAACAGATTGTCGGATGCGACTTTCGTTCTTTTCTCCACTTACTGCGGTCGTGTCATGGCTTGTTCTTGCTACTTGCCCTCGCGCAATGGGCTGTAGTACCATGATGTGGCGTATATAACTGCCTTTCGCCACAACTTCAACTTCTGTCACTGAACTATCATTCAACCAATCAGGCTTCATCCTCATATCTGTCTTTCCCCTTGCAATTCAGTCGTAGCATGGCAATTAGCTAACTTATCGCTTTACTGACGTGCTGTGTTCCTCTTTGAGTTTCCTCTCCGAGTAAGTCAGTCGGGGATAGGTCTATTGTTTATTTCTAAACTTTGAACACTAACCTAATCTCTTATTATCGAGATATTTATTACGCGACCATTACGGACGCACGTGCCACGTTAAAGACTCGGAATACCTGCATCTTAGGATAAACATTGTATTCCTTCTTCTCGTTATCAGATAGTTTTTTCGTAGTCATCATACTTAATCTTCTCACCAGAATCCTTGTGTATGCAGGTGAATGTAGTCAGCATGATTGGGAATGATTTTTCTCCACGAAGTACAGAAACACGAGGTTTCTCCTGATTGTCCTTATCGGATTTGTTGAGCCGTTGTACACACTCAAAAGTGCAGAAGCGCGGAATCTTGTAACCTTCCTTTTCACAATGTATAAGCAACATAATGGCATTCATGCCATTATACTCGCGTCCGGAAAGATTGCAGGGCCATTGTAACGCTTCTTCCGTGAACCATGGCTTTCTCCAATCCTTACGGATACTCTCGATTTTCTCAATCATCATTTCAGCGAAGAGGTCTAATGCTTTATCTTCGCTGTTCGGCCCGTCCGTGTGCTGTTTTTTATATCCGGCCATATCCTTTACTGATTGGAATTAGACGAATCTGCTACATACTGTACAAGTTCTTCCACCTTGCATGAAACATTCAGCTTTCCGTTATATGCCGAAAGGGATATTTCACCTTTGGCATCCACTCGCACGCCCGGCTGTAACCATGCTTCGCGTTCTTTGCCAAAACAGAAAAAACGTACCCATTGGTATTCAAAGCCATCCTCTACTTTCTCCGTACTGAATGCCGAAAACATTGTGTAAGGCTGGTCTTTCTTATCCCTTTTTTCCTCGATATGCTGCCCGACCTTACCTCGAAATACTAATTCGCCCTTGACCGTATCTTTCGCATCTGCCGTAGCTGTACGAATTTCGTTAATAAAAAGATTGAAATAAAGTTTGTCACCACGGTGTTTGAGATACATTGTCCCCGAAACCTCGATGCGGGAACCATTTCGATATTTGGAAACCTCCTTTCCGGCAGTATCTTTGCTGACATCCACCTCAATAGGCATAGTCTTCCCGTCAGTGTCAGGGATCATTACTCGAAGAGGAAAAAAAACCAGGAACGTTTTTCCCTTCCTTATTGGTGCGTATCGACGCATCACGTCCGATAACGCCACATACCGTAACATTACATTTTATCATTTCTATTGTCTTTTAATGTGATACATAATCACCCGACAACTGTGTTGCCATGATTTGTTGTTGAACTGCTAAATCATTGCTCTTAATCGGGTGCTCGTATCATTGCCCAGATCAGCCATCCGGCAAGGAACAGTTGAACGCTCACGATAATGAGCGTTGCTACCCAGCCGAAGAGTTGGTAGCAGAGCAGGACATACAAGGCAAGGTAGGATAGTCCGAACAGACATCTGCATAGCTGTATCATCACGCATTTTACCATATCGCCACGCTTCTATCTTTTTAGGTTCTCTGTCTGTCCCTGCTGTTGGGACATCCCTTGTTCAAAATTCTGTGAAGCCGCTTCCGAGAGGATAACCGTATTCAGCATACCGGTTACACGTATCCTTTTGGCTTCTTCTGTGAGAGTATTGTTATTCAGTGTTGCCGACAGACGGCTTAACTCCGCAGTAGTCAACTCACGTGACATGCGCAGTTCTCCATTGTTCACTCGCAGAATAGCCTTTCCATTTTCACTGATTGCCAGTTCGCAGTTTTTCATGCCCGGTAATAATGATTTCAGATTGATGCGTCCACTATCCATTTGTTTGGATATGGCAGTCTTTTGCTCCTCCTCGTTCTTGTTGTCGATTTGTACGGCCAATAGCATAAGGGAACTAAAGGCTGTCATCGCCATCTCTACTATAGGGTCATTGCATCCTGACATTCCCACACCGCTATCCTCTGACGAAAGCAACTTCTTCATCCATCCGTCGGGCGAAAGGTTTTTGCCGGCGGCATTCTCTTCTGTTCCTTTATATCGGGTGAGCAGGCTGTTCCCGTTGTGCAACACTTCCAATTTGATATTACCTTTCTGTGCGATTTCAGTCAGATAAGCCGCAGGGTCGATGTCACGCTTTGTTCCGTCTGCATAGAAGTTTGTCACGCCGAAATGTAGATGTTCGCCCGTTGTACGTGTACCTGTGTTGCCCGATGTGCCGAGCTTCCCACCGGCTTGTACTACATCACCGACCTTTACAGTAACCTCCTTAAGGTGCATATAAGTACATTGTACCTTGCTGCCATCCGTTCTGGTATATTCCACAGTCAGCGATTTTCCACCGGGCGTGTTCTTATTCTGATTCACAGCCACCACCTTCCCGTTGTTCTCAGTAGCCAGTACCGCATCGCCATTGCAACGGATATCAATTCCCTTGTGCATCTGTTGTTTCGTGTTGTCCATCGGATCTTGCCGCATACCGAAAGGCGAGGTAACAAAAAGAAACTCTTCACGCTCTACCGGGAATGAGTACTTCGCACCATACTCTGAATTTTCAGACGTTCGGAGAGGATTATGTTCCGTACCGAACCGCTTACCCTGTGTCTCCATTTCCTGCATCACCAGTTTGTCATACTGCTGTAAGCCATTTTGCTCTATAATCCGTTGCAGACTCTCGGCATATTCTCCGCCTGTGGCATAACCGGCCTGTTCGATATTTTGTGTCCAACCCTTGTAATCGTCGGGCGAAAGTGCAAAACATTGGGCATAGCGGCTGTTTTCTTTTAAAAAACGGGAGTGGTGTTCGTATGAATCACCCACACTGTCATAACTGCAAAAACTTCTCATTCGGCTTATCGTCAGTATATATACCATACCTTCCTCCTTCGGCAATCCATGCAGGCGTAGCCTTGATGCCAAAATGATTGTTCTCGTTCTGCGCCAAACGGCTTTGCCCGTTGGAACTTTCCAGTATGCCTTGTGCCAACGTCACGGATGCGGGGATTCCGTACCGGCGCATCTGCTCCATAGCATACTCTGCATATTTCATTGCGTATAGTTGGTTCTTGCTCATTTCTTTACTCCTTATCTATGAAAACCTCTGTGTGTTTCTTGTTCCTCCATGTCACTTATAGCAACCCGTGCCCCGGCACGGACGAGCTTAGACAGATAGCTGTCGAGCTGCTCCGTTGAAAATTCCGTTGAAGCCGTAATGTCCCCTTCTGGATACTCTTTTAGGGTTATGCCCAATATCTTTGCACCCTGTACCGCATCTTCGTTATAGAGCCGATAACCATCTTTCGTGCGAAGCAGTTGCAAGGCATCGGGATGATTCGCTTTAAGTTTGTCCCACAACTGCCGTTCCGGTGAAATACCCTTGTTGTCTGATTCCGTCCGTTCCTGCGCTACCGTTTCTATCGGCCACAACTCTGCTTCTTTCTGTTGTTTCTCTCCGGTGTGTGCCTCCTGCGATTGTCCTTTTTGTAGTACGTCTGCGAATAAGGTAGCTGCCAAATGACGTTTGTAGCTGTCACGCTCTTCCGCTATCCACATCCGCTGCCACTGTTGCGGAGTGACACTTCGGGCAGGCTGTTTCTGCCCATCAATAGTTGCGACGCATTGTATGCCGTCTTGTTTGGTTTTGAAAACCGAAACACGCTGGATACGGTTCAAGTCTATTTCCGGCATTTCGCTGCTGAACAAATCCACCTTCAGGTCAGGTTTGACCTCGGCCAGCGCATAATACTTGTGCGCCAGTTCCATCCGAACCTTACCGATGTTATCCATCGCTTGCTTGAGTGTTGAAAAGAAGCGGTTTATATCTTCTTTATCAGGATAGATGCTATATCCGCTCTTATTTTCGGGTTTGATATAAAGTGCCCATCGTTTCTTATCATCTTGAATCATCTCTACGTGGTCAAATCCGATCTCATTCGCCTGTTTGACCGCTGACGCCACGTCCAGTGTGGAGAGCTTCTCCATTGCCCAATTCTTCAGCCGGGCCAGCATAATCATCTTCTCGGCAAAATAACTGTCATCGGGTCGATAACCTAATGCACCATCCGTATTGTAGAAGCGTACCTGCTCGATTCCATCTTTCTGCAACGCTCGCATGATACGTCCCTTGTTCATTCCCGGTATCTCGTTATCTACCTCTGTAGAAGCCCCTGCTGGAAGAATTACATCTGCGGTTTTTTGGCCTGTGGATCAATAACAAGCACAATTTTTTTTCCGTTTCTTTATCCGGATGCTGCCGAATCTCGTTCGACACAAAATAATGTTTGGGCATTTGCTCCTGCATGGTTGAAGTGTCTCGCCGGTTGCGCATGGTGGCGTATTCGATTTTCTCGCCCCGTTCCGCTTTATTGATTACTTCGATGGCATTGTTCACGTCACTTTCGAGAGCGTCCATCAAGTTCGGGTTCTCTTTCAGTTCCCGGCACCAGTATTCCACTGTCTTCAGACTTTCTTCAGACAACCGTGCTGGCAACCCCAGTTCCAACATTTTAATCCCTGAAGCCAGTTCCACTACCAACCGTTCCTGTCTGACAGCATCCTCCGAAGGAGCCACACCGTTCTTCATCACCATACCTTCACGCGCTAACCGTTGTTGGTGTCCGGTAGCACTCACGATTTGCCGCAAGGCTTCCTGTATATAGTCGTGATAATGTCTGAACTCTCTTTGTCGCGGCATATAGACCGCATCCTTATCTGTTTCGTAGTGGGGTACACCGCTTCCATCCAAACGAACAGGCACAAGGTTGTCTCGCATCCTCAGTAGGAAGTCGTTGAATTGAATATGCAACCGTCGGTTGTCAGCTTCCGTATATCCTCTTTCCACTGCACTTCCATACCGCCGCAACGTCGTTTCGTATCGCTCCTTATCCACGTAGGGTAGTGTCGTCTGGTCAATGTTGAACAAAGTGCGAATTTCACGGTTATGTACACCTTTATATAATTTTTTGTTCCTCTTCATACAGTTTCATGTAGTCATCACGACTGATAACCTGTTCTGGATTATTGCGGTGAACGTACTTGTTCCAATTATAAAACAAAAAGTGGAACGCCTTGCTCATTCTCACGCACCGAGGCTCCTTGTGCCTTGGCATCGCTGAATAGCGTGAACTGGTGGTTTGCATCCATTTTATCAGAATGCAGCGTCATGAATAGTGCATTGAATGCGCTGACAGAAACACCCTTTGGATAGAGGCGCGGGTATCCCTTTCCTGATGCGTTGAGCCAGTGTCCACCGGCATTCGAGGCTTCACTCAAAAGCCGTAGAAAGCAAGGGATTTGTTTTTCCTCGGCTTTCTTTTCGATTTGCGACTTTTTCTTTCATATCGTTATTTGATATAGGATATTGAATACCCCGTGGGCGCACGATGGTTTCCAGGTTTTCCGTCCTCATAATTCCGTGCGGCAGCCTGGCGAAGCTGGTCGTTCTTGGCAAGGACAGCATTTGCCAGCGTGTTCAAAGGCAATGCCCCGGTACGGTAGGCTTCTGCTACAATCGGTGACAACTGGATGGTACACGGTACTCGGTCTATCGTGGCAATCAACGTACTATCTTGCAATACAGGGTTTACTATACGTGGGTTCAGAGTTTCATTTGTATAGCGTCGGTACTGCACATTGTTCTCATTTGTTACGTTCAGTTTTCCCTCTGTTCGTTCTTTCAAGGCTTCGTGTCCTGCCTTATTCAACAAGTTCATACCTCCCAGGCCTATCAGGAGCATTTTCAGCAACGGGTTACGCACAAACATACCCGCCACAATGCTCGCTATCGGTAACATATTGTCTTCCAAATGCAATGATTCTGTCTTGCCTGTGAATATTCCCAGTAGAACATCAGGGAGCATGGCCATTACATAACCGAGATTGCCTGTGATATTACCTATGCCATCCAGTCCCAGCATACCAAGCAGTCCGCCCCAACCGTTTCCGTTTCCCTGTGCTACTTGCGCACTTTGTATCGTTTGTACATGTTGTTCCGCATCATTGGCAGGAACAACAGTTTCATGCTTCTCTTCTTTCATAATTTCATCCTGTTCTGTCCTGACCATTTTCGCTTTGTCACGTTGTTCCAAAGACTGCAAGTAGGCTTCTTCCTGTCCGGGAGCAACAACAATCGGCACATCCTTGTACCGTTCCTCATGTTTCTGTTCTTCCTTGCTCTGTACATTCGGCCACAATAAACCGCTATTCTGGTTTTGTGTCCATTCCATGAAGCCAAAGTCCATGACAGGGATTTTCTTTTTCAGTTGCTTGTTGTCTGTACCAATCGCCGTGTTCTCTTTGATTTGTATTTGGGCTGCCTCTTTGCGAAAATCGTCGAATACGTTTCTGTCTCTGCCGAACACTCCTTTACTGATGCACTGTTCTACTGAAAGGGTATCAGGCTTCTTGCCTTCAAAATGATTGGTGATGGCTGCAATAGCCACATCTGCACCGGTAAACTTTGCCAGTGCCGTCCATGAGCCAGTACCACCCATCATCAGGGTATCTGCGGCTGTGCCCAACATCCATCCCGTACCTTTTTCCCATCTGTTCGGGCGGTAAGCTGCTTCGCCTCGTGCCTCTATTTCATCGGTCAGCGGTGAACGGCTTAACGTCTGCGATAATCCCAGCAGACTCGATTCGGCAGCCTTTCGGATGATGTAGTCAGCGGAAGACTTGGGCATACGTTCTTTCACCAACCGGTCAATCATCAGTTCCTCTATCCGGTGGTCCATATAGGCATAGGCGAGGTCACAACCGAGCAGTTCTGACAACTCATTGTAACGTGCCCTTCCGATTTCCTGCACGACGGTATCCCGCCACTGCCCGGCCATATACGCAAGGTCTTGCTGCATTTCCTCGGAACCGGTAATCTCCGTCTTGCACATCTCGATATAGTCCTCTGTTGTTTTGGAGTTCCATTCGCCTGTGACCTTGAGTGCTTGATAGGGGTCGCTCATTGGTTGTGCCGAAGATGCCATCATACTGAGAATACCACCTAAAGAGGTGGAATATTCTTTCATTTCCTCTCCCTGATTCCGTATGAGGTCAGTCCGCGTTTTTGACATGATGGGTGCGATATGGCAGTTGAAATAGTCGTTCACGAGGCGTTCCATTTCTGCAAACCGTCCGCTATGCTTGATTCCGTCCATAGTGTATTATATGTTTATCCTATTCTATTCATTAATAATTGCTCTTTTGTCTGCTCGATGGCGTTGTGGTAAATTTCCATCTGTTTGGGATAAACTCTTCCAGCCATACATCCTTCTCGATGTTGTCGTGAATGAAGCGTATCGCTTGTTCTCGCTCAATCTCCACCGATGCTTCGCCCTCTTCCCGGTTATTGAACCATGCTTTCGTCCACCAGCGCACACCGGCCCGGTCAGGATATACCGTGACTGCTCTCGGTATGTCAAAGCTCTGGATGTCTATGTCTAATTCTGCCAGTGGGTCAATGATACCACTATGGGTCAGGGCTTCGTCGTAGAGCTTTTTTTTTACATCATCGCCCATCGTCGATAAGTACACGCCATGCCGTAGGGCAAGGTAATGCAGGAAGTCCGCAATGAGTAGGTTCTGCACCTTACAAGCAAGCGGCATTGCTTTATGTCCCAGTCCGAGTGGGTTGGATATACTTGGCATAATTTTCATAGAAATATTCTTTGACTGCTCCCATTGTAAAGACATGGCGGAGTGACTGCTCCGTATGTGGAGGAAGTCGGTATGCACCACGCTGTAAGTCTTCCATGTAGTAGGGCAGGAAACGTAGCATCAATTCCTCTATTTCCTGTCTGTCCTGCTCGTAATCGGTGGTCAGTGCCATCTCCATGTTGGGAGATGTTGCCGCTTCGCCTCCATCAGCATGACACAATGCTTGGATATTCCCATACAGCATGGTTAGCAAATTCCAGCGGATTCAGTTCCTCACCCTTGAAGCGTATCCCGATATGCAGCTTGTCACCGCTTAAAGCTACAGTCTGTCCGGCCTTGACACGCTGTCCGAACTGGGCGAAGACATTTGACAAATGCCCATAGGTCACTTCATACTCCCCATAGCGTATAGTTTGGCAGATGCCGAGTATAGGGTCATTGCCTATACCTGACACGATACCGCTGGCGACAGCCGCCAGCGTGTAGCACCGTACATCGAAGTCGATGCCATGATGAAAATATGTTTTTCCCGTTGTCGGATCGGTTTGTTCGCCGTAGCCGAGCGATAGTTTCACATCCTTGCCCTTCCGTTCTTCAAAAGGCATACAGTATCCACTTTCGGATTGCAGGATCATTTCTTCTGTATATTTCATTATGTGATTATATTTGATTCGTATTCTTATTCTTATCTTTTCATCCCTCCGCTATTCGTCTGTTCTTCAACGGGAAGAGCGGGTGTCTGTATTCGTTGTATGCTTCTCGTATCAGGTGTGCGGAAAATACCGGCATTGTTGCCGATAAGCATCATGCCGAGAAATGCACCGGCAATCTTGCCCAGCCAGCCGAAGCGTCCGAATATAAGAAATGCTGCTGCGACCAGTCCCGCTATACTCAATCCCGACACGTTACCCTGTCCGAGATTACGGCAAAAAGTTACCGAACATATCGGAAACTCCGCCATTGGAGACTTGCCGTAGAAAATTCGATACTCCACCCAGTTTTGAGTCTATGCCGGCTACCGTACCGCTGACGGAACCGACTGCTTCTCCGGCTTTGCTTGTCAGTTCTCGCACACCGTCCGCTGCATCTGCAAGGGTATCCGTAGCCGATTTCCCTATGACCGCATCGCTTACGATATGTACCACGCTCTTATCTGTGGTTAGTTTCTCCCAACCCACATAACCGACTGCACCGCCGATGGCTGCGGTCTTGACGGCTTGTCCTGTGCCCCGTAAGGTTTGTGAAGGATGCAGTGCAGCATGTCCCATACTTCTTCCGGTAGCTTTTGCTGCTTTGCCGCCATATTTTAATATTGAATCCCAAATTCCCATATCATTACATTTTTTAAGGTCTTACATTCTTTCCAATCTGTCGCCAACGTCGCTTGGCTGCGTCCACGATACTACGTTTATCGGCTTCGGGATGTGCACCCTCGTCGATTTCCCGCCAAATGTCGCCCATTGTCGTGTACTTTACCGCTTTGGTCAGTCGTTGCAGCTTTGTGTTCATTGTTTTGAGCTTTGGACGGATGCCAAAGACAATTTCCATACGCTCTTTTTCCGTCATCTTGTTCTCCGAAAGGCACGCTGTGCGTATATCGTTCACAATTTCCACGCTGTTCATCATCAGTTCCCTATAAATCTTGTTGCGCTGTGTGGATAGGGCTACGGCAAGCGTATTGGCTGGACTTCGCTTCAATTGTTTGGTGAAGTCGCCCATATTGTCTGTCAGCCTCGATACCTCATAATAGAACCCATAAGTTTGCGCCGCATAGCAGACTATTGACCGGAAAGAGTTTAGATAATTATTAAACTCTCGTTGCAGGTCTGTTGTCGCCTGCATCTTCTTCATTTTGTCCAAATATGTCCGGTGGTCTGCATCAGCATGACCGTTTTCCTGATTCTTCAGCTCCTTCTCTGCCTTTTCGGTATATACTGCAATCATTCCGGCCAGTACAGGGTCATTCTGCGCTTGTACCTCACCGATACCGGTAAGACACAGCAGTAATATACTTATCCAAATTGTCCATTTCATAACTGATATATTTTATCGGACGAGAGCTGCCGCCCTGTGCCAATGGGACAGAGCCATACGAGCTGCCTCACCGTTGTCACGGTCAAGCATTCCTGCCGTTACGTTGTTCCACACATCATTGAAAGTATAGTACCGTATGCTCAAATAGAGCAGATGCAACTTCCGGCTAAAATCCGATAGTTGGTCGTTCAACGCCCATAGCGTCTTGCTGCGTTCTGCCCCCGTAAGCATGTTTTCGTTGCTACCTTTGGCCACAGCGTCATTCAGCAATGTAAAAACAGAGACAAGTTCCGTTGCTGTTTCTATATAGAGGTTGTTCATGTTCATACTGGCCACAATGCCCTGCGGATTGTTTTGGATGGCCCTGCCTAATTTTCCCAGCGTGAGGAAAATCCGCACACCGTCATTGTAGAGATGCGTACAGGCTTTCAGTGATGAAGCGTAACCGCTTGCTGTCTTGAGGTAACTGTTGTACTGCTTCTCCCACTTGTGGATTTGGTTGAACTCGGTAGCGATGCTGTTTTGGAGCAAGGCTGTTTGTGTCTGTCCCTTTATTTGTTTTTCAATCTGCCCGTTTATCAGTTCGTTACCTTCGGCCAATGCAGTCCATTCCAACGGATTGGAAGCCGCAATTTGGGCTTCTGCCACCTGTGGAAGCAGGCATACCAGCGAGGCAACCAGCCCCAGACTAATGATTCGTGATTTCATATATTCCCTTTTTTCGTTTGTTAGTTTCTACCCGTTCACGGATAATTGACACGAGGTCGTCCCTATGGAAGATACCGATCAGGTCAAGACGGGGCGTGTTTCTGTCCATTGAAAGGATACGTACGGTTTTCAGCCCACAAAATTGTTGCAGCAGGCTTTGGTGCTCTTGAAAATCCACGATACGATATAGCTCCATATAATCCACTTTGCGACGGATAATACCGTATTCACTGACAAGTTGTTCCGTGCCGATGCAATAACGGATTCGCCGCAGGTAGAGATAACGGTAGAGTAACAGTAACGAGAGTATCAAGGCAATTACTGTGGCAATAGCTGTCAATGGCAGCCCTTCCATGCCTCCGTACACCCATACAGTGCCGCACAGCACGAGAGTGGGCAGCTCGTTGATGACAAATTGCCCGGTATGTGGATGGATGACAATGGTTTTGTGACAAGTTCTCTGCATAGGTTTTATGGATTATCGGTGAAAACGGGAATGAAAGTCTTCTCTCATTCCGGAAAGAGAATTGGTTATATCCACTTCCAACCGGGCAAGTTCTTCCCGTATCTTGTACATTTCCTGGAAAAACCCTTATCTGACATTCCCTGGTCATTGGTTTCAAAGGAGAATATTACTCTGTCCGCACGTTCAAGACGCTTTCGCACAGCCTCATGGTCTGCTTCGTCGTATAATCCGTTTCGGATATGTTCCGGATTGACTTCGGGCAAATCGGACAAGGCATGATTCAGCGTGGCTTTACCGCTGATTTCCCAATCGTCAAGGTTGTCCTTCTCTGGTTTTATCCGTTTGCCGAGTAGCTGGTCGTTCCAATCCTTATAACCCTCTGCGGCAGATTCATACAAGATGCATCCTGTAGCTTCCGGACCGGAAATGGAAGCATCAATCGCTTTTCGATGGCTTCCAGATTGCTTCTCATTTTCTCTAATTCTTCCTCACTGGCAGAACCTTCGTCACGAGCCATTTCGTACTCATCCATACAAACCATTCTCATTTCCTGTAGATAGCCGTCACCAATTCCCATGTCGTCACGCTCCCCATTCTTCAAATTTTGTTTTGCATCATTTATACCCAGTATGGCTGTAATCTTTTCAAAATTGAATGGTTCAAGTTCTATTTCATACTGTGAATAGTCTTCGCTGTTGTTCTGTACAATCAGTCTGCCGGTTTGTGACAGACAGGTGGAGAAGTTCCAGCCTGCATGAGTGAGAGCAAAGTGGATAGCATAGACTTGTCCGGCACGGTCATGATCGAAGCAAAGATGATGTGAGGCATGGGAGTTGCTTTATCGCTCCTTTGAATTGCTGCTGGCTCGGTGCCCCTCCGGTAGAGATGAATACCGCCTTTCGCAGATCCTTGTTCTGTGCCTGATGAAGTTGGTAATATGCCATCGCATCATAAGCACTTTCGAACCAATAGATATGTTTGGCGGAGGTGAGAGAAGTGCGGGCAGGGCTGGCAATCCACAGTCCCTCGCTTGAATTGCTCCCTGCGGCTTTGCCTTTGTAGCTGCCGCTCCCGTCCATACGGGCACGTCCTCGTTCTTCAAGTCCCACAATCGCTCCGTCGCCTTTGGGCAGGGTTAGTGGAAAGGACAGGTTCGTGTAGGTCGCACCGTCCTCCCGATGTTTCGTAGCCAGATAAAAATGCCGATGGAAGGCATATTGTGTATAAAGGTCGATACCTCGGCTTTTAAAAGTAAGGATAAAATTTTTTACTGCGTTTCCCGATTCTGCGGATTGAACTTATGAATGTCGTAATCCGCTATGTCAAATGGCTTTACATCTCGTTTAGGGTTCACTATTCGGGTTTTCCGTTCAGTGACAGGAATGTTCAGTAATCTGTTACAGACAAGATTCACCAGTCTGTCTGGAGACATACCCGCATGGTACTCCGTGAAAAAGTGCGGATGCTCCTTGATGAAGGAAATGATGTTATAAACTTTCTGTTGTTGTGCGTGGAAACAGCATTTTCCTTGTTGTGTCACAATAAATTTGTCACCACGGATACGTCTGCCGTCGCTGTCCAAACGAACATACGAGGGATAGCGCAGACCGTCACGACGGTTCAGGTGATACCCTGCGTCAATCAATACGTCCTGGATGTTTAGTCGTTGCAGAAAGTCATCGTATGTAAGGTCTCCGTCTCTCATAGGTTTACCTCCCTCTTCTCATTTCATTAATATCTTGATTCATCTGTGCCTCGAAATTACGGATGGCCACATCTCTCGGTGTATCTACGCCGGGCTTGAAGTATGGATGTGGCGGTCCGCTGAAACGTTCGCCATAGAACTCCGGAGAGTGGTGGTGATGGAAGCCATGTGCGACTTCCGATGCCACCACAGCACCGGCGGTAAGGGCAGCGAATATCTTCACGCCAAGCCCCTTGTTCGCTTCAGGACGTGTCTTCATATCCACCTCGTTGAAAACTCTTCGAAAAAAGGTTTCATCCGGTGGTAATCATCCACAGCAAGAAACTTGTCGTAGTCTTTCTGGCTGATTTCGTGGCTGATGACCTGTCCGTCAATAACAGCGGACATCTTGTATTTACCCTCCGTCTGTGCCGGTTGCACGGCAATGTCACTGACCTCTACTTCCCGGCCATGTTTCTCCTCACGATACCAGCCTTTGCTTTCGTTGAGTAGTTGCAGGTCACGACCGTCCACGGCTGCACCGATACTGCCCTGTATGTATTCCTGCCGCATCGGAGTTTCTTGCTGCATGAATAATTCTTGTTCCTGCCGCTGCCGTTCTTCCAGTTCATGCCGCACTTCGGGATGCAGGCCGATACTGATGCGTTGTTCGCTGTTGAGCTGTTCCATCGTTACTTTATCGGCAAAGTCCGCTCCGATAATGCCGTTCAGCAGATCCAGCCGTTTCTCTACAGGTTGTTCCTCGATGGATGCGGTAGCCAGATTTTTTCACTTCTTCTTCCGTCAGGTCATAGACCATATCGACATTGACACTTTCCGATTGTACGGTCAGTGTCCTCCGTTCCATATCCACGATAAGACCGTGCGAAGTAAGGCACTCCGACCATTTCTCGTTGGAAAAATAGACTGGTGAAGCAATCAACTCCTTGTATGCTTGTGCCGGTTCCTTGCTGCGCGGACGGCTGACAAGCGGTGTAATGACCTCCTGCAAGTTCTTCAATACATCTTGCTGTACAATGGGTTGCTCCTGTTGACCGCCTTTGTAGTAAAAGCCGTAGCCACCCGATTGCAGTTCGCCGGGCTTCATGCGCCCGTCTGGGCGTTCGGGTACGATGGATGGCCCCGGAAAGAAAAGCTGCCCACCAACTCTGCGTAGGTGGAAACCCCACTGTTCGCGTGGTGTCCAACCAAGGAATGGAGGGGGCATACCCAGTCGCCCCATGTGTCCGTACTCACCAATACCGATGCGGTAGCCATGTAGCCCCATCGCCACGCGACCGTTGGCATTACGGGCATGGACGAAATTTTTCGGCATATAGAAATCTTTTCCTATGATACTCGTGAGTATGTTGTAGGCTTTCTTGTTGGCCGTATTCGTTCCCCAGTCCGTCAGAGCCAACATCTGTCGTTCTGTTATAGGATAGACCAATAACGGTGAATCATGCCCTTGCACAATCAGCCGGTAGCCGCCTCCGTCAAATGCGACATGGGCTTGAAGTCCGTTACGCATCAGTAGATTGCGCATTTCGGGTTGCAAGTCCATCTGCCGAGGATTAGTGTTTGTTCGTATCGTCATAGTCTGATGTTATGATGGTTACTTGTTATGCGTTGCCGTATTTCATAGCCGCTTCCAATTGTTCGTCTTTGAAACGGACAAACCCGGCGGCAGAATCTTCGCAGACCGTGAGTCCTTTTTCCTCACAGTAATGGGCGTACTCCTCCTGCCACTCGGCAGAAAAATGATTGATGTAATCGAGCCAGCCGTATTCGCTGCTCTGCATCTTCTCGACGAGAATCTCTTCGGGATAATATTTCTGTTGTGCCATACGCTTATATTAAATAGGTTTTATTTGTGAATACCTGCCATTCGGTTACGCTCACCGCTTTTCTTCTGTTCGTTCCACAGTTCTTCGGTGTATTCCTCCTCTGGAACGTAGTCGAGATTGCCGTCATCATCCATCACCCAGCAACCGTAGCAACCGAAGGTGTACTTATCCCATTCACGCTTGGGTTGTTCTTTCCATTTCTGCGCGTCACCTGCGCAGAAACGGATGCCCGTCTTGTTGTGAAGGTCGATGCCTACCGTGACAGGTTCACCATCCACTGCCACCGTCAGAGGCTCACCATGCTGCATTCCGTTTACTTCTACTGTACCTAAGTGCATTACCTCTGCCAGCACTTTCAGGTTACGGGCGATGATGGGTGTCGGAACATACATCACCTGTTTTGTTTCCTCGTCGATTTGCACGAAAGCTTTACTGCGTCGTCCGTCCGCCATAGCCACGTCTGCAATGATGGATTTGCCGTCAAGCAACTGTTTTTGCTGCTCCTCGTTGTAGCATTCCAGTGGTGACGACTTTAGTGTGGGATAAAAGACCACATCCACCTCGCCGCTATCCATACGGATAAAGGCAAACCGACTGCGACTCTCGATTACTTCGCCATTCTCGTTAGTGACACGCATGGGCAGTACCGGCGAGTAGCCGCCTTTCCCGATTTCTTTCAGGATACACAGGGGCCAAATCTTCAATCATTTCTTGGGTAAGCCCAAAGCGGGCCAATGTCGGATAAGGCAGTTCGTTGAACTCAAATTGTTCTTTTTTCATATTCTGAACGATGTTATAAAATTATACTCAGCAAATATAGAGCGATTTCTTATCTGATGACTAAAACATTTCTTTATAAGTGATTATAAAGTGGTATTTTAATGTTTTGAATATGATTTTTCGCAAATAATCATATTCAAAATTGATTAAATAGTTATATTTGGAGAAAAAATCAGTCGGCAATGGACAGACCATAAGAAGAGCGTGCTAACTTTGCTGCCATGAGAAAGATTTTATTATTGATGATGACGGGTGTCTCATTATGTATCACGCCAGCCAAAGCACAATTCAATACCGTTGCCGTTACCCCAACACGCTACAAGATGGAGGTATTGGATATGGGGTTAGACCAAGCGGAACCGGCATCCGAAAGCGAGATTTCCGTACAGGAAGTTTCAACAGGTATCCCGGTATCCGCAGATATGGATAAGAAAAAGTGGATGGATCGTTACTTGAGTGTAAGTTACCCGTTACGTTATATCAAGGTCACTTCGCCTTATGGCTACCGTAAGGACCCGTTTACGGGAAAGAGTAAATTTCATGGCGGACTGGACTTGCGCGCACGTGGCGACAAGGTGATGGCCATGATGGAGGGTGTGGTCGTGAAGGTCGGACAGGACAAGACTTCCGGCAAGTATGTAACCTTGCGGCATGGTAGGTACACCGTCAGTTATTGTCATCTCTCTAAAAATTCTTATCGTCAAAGGGGCAATAGTTCATCCTCGTGATGTGGTTGGCATTACCGGCTCCACAGGACGCAGCACTGGCGAACACCTGCATATCACCTGCAAACTCAATGGCAGGAGTATCAGCCCCTCGCTTATATTCGATTATATCCAATCCATCCGGCAGGAGTGTATATCAGCATTGGCAGGTTTGTAAAAGAGAAGTGAAAAGGGCTGAAAACGTTCCGGTTACTTTGTCATCCGTTCAATAATATGGGCAATATGGTTGCCCCAGACGTGTATTTGTACAAGGAGCATCGAAGGCATGGAGAGCGTCTTGCCATAGAAGATAGCCGCCACTACTTTGCCACCGCACCGTTCTATCTCTTCCTTGTAATCCACCACGCTTTGCCCGGTTGTCAGCACATCATCTATGATGATAATCTCTTTCCCTTTGATTTTTCCGGTAATGAGGTAGTTTCGTTCGAGGATACGCTTCTCTCCACCTTTGGCCTCATGCAGGCTTTCTCGTGCATCGCAAATATCAACGTCGTACAGTCCTGAAGTTAAATCCTGTCGGTGCTTTCCGATGTACCAGTCGAGCCGTTTGAACCGTTGACCGTATTTTATCCAGTTGCTACACGGCATGAACATTATATGGTAAGGTCTCTTTTTCAGTTGCAAGGCATTCATACACGTTTTAAAGAACTCGATTCCGTGTATATCTCCTTGTTTGAACTGGTAGATGGAATGGCAGAAAGCCTTCTGTTCATCATTGAGCAGCGCATTGTATCGTGACGGATAATAATATCCGTAAAAGGAGATTCGGATGCCTCGTAACTTGAACGGCTTATGGGGAGAATGGCCATCAAACCGTTCGGGATGCAAGAGACAGAACATACGGCAGGCTTTCCGATGACCGGCCATTACCGCCAGACGGCAGTAACGTTCACGTTCCTCGCTCTTTTCGGTCAACCGTGCGGCGGCGAATGCCGCTTCTCCTGCTTTTCGTCGCCAGTAGCCGATAATATACCACAATGCCCCAATTGTGAAAAGCAGGAGTATGAACAATAGTCTTGCATTCATCGTATTTTTATTTGAATGAAGCAGCCCGTTTCAATCTGGTTATTTACAACATTACGGTGTATTTCGACATAATCGGATATGGGGTTGTGGCTTCATTATTTATATCAAATTCGTTTTCACTCACTTGCAAAGTTAGCAAAATCGTGGCACTAATCTAAAATAGCACCGATAATTTATAAGCCATATCACTTTTATATCATAAAGTCTTACCCATACAATTTCCTCTTTTAATTGTACATGCTCAACTTTTATAGAAGATGTTCGCCCTGACCGGTACACGGCAAATGGCATACAAGTCTGCTATATGCTGTGTACCCGTCTTTGGGGCAAAGCAAGGACGATGGCACATTTGCCACAAGTGTCAATCAAGCCAATCTGTTGTCCTTGCAGCGACCTCTGCTATCTGTTCTTTTGTAACCGGCAATGCCGTCTGTTTGTTTTTATAGCTTCGCCCCACACCATCAGCGGAGCGTCACAGGACTTGTCCGCAAGAGACATTCACTCACCTTATGGCAGCAGAGCTGCTATGGGGTGAGTGAAAGACTCTTTACGGAAGCCAAACATGAAAAGACCGTACACCTCGGTCACAAACTGCCAAGGCTTACGCTTCGCCAGATTTGAGACTAAGTTGTACGGTCACTTCATCGGGAAGTTTGGACCGGCAAGCCACAGACGCTCCACTGCCCACCCATTCCTTTTATAAATCTTGCACCTATTCTACATGTCTATATGACAACCGCCTGTAGTAAGAAAGCATATTCTGTTTGTCGGTTAGCTCTGCTGTAGTCATATTTTCCGCAAAGTAAGCCGCCTTTTACCAAACATCAAATCGCCACTATCGCTTGGAACGCAAAAATCTTCCTCTGACACGTCAGAGCGTATTTCTTGTCCCCGTTTTGTCTTATCGGTATTCTTGGGCGGCAGTTGATGGCAGAAAATATCCCTCAGCAGGCTGAACAGCCTTCAAAAAGAGGGAAAAAGAAAAATTATCAGAGTTATGGCAAAGACGATAGACATAGAACTTCAAAAACAGTTGGACAAGCCACAGGCATGGTTCTGTAAGTATTTTCCTGCACGCATACGCAATGTGAGTGAGCGTGAGATAGCAGACCGCAAGTTAGTCTTTGATTTCAAGGATGGACGGGCATACGAAGAGGTTGCTCAACGCACGGCAGCCAACATGACCGAACGTTATGGAACATCATGTACTAACATTGTATTTTCTCCCGTACCGGCATCCACCGATAAGAAGAACGAGATACGTTACAAAGCATTCTGCCAAAGAGTATGCGAACTGACGGGAGCTATCAATGGTTATGACTATGTATCAGTGAGTGGTGAGAGGCTAACCATTCACGAAAACCGTAAGGCAGAGAAAGAAGTCCGTAAGGTAAACGTCATTGAGTTTGATTCGGCTTTTTTCAACGGCAGGTCTGTGGTAGTCTTTGATGATGTGATAACCAAAGGGCTGAGTTATGCTACCTATGCCAATCAGCTTGAAAGCCTTGGTGCTAATGTACTCGGAGGTATATTCCTCGCAAGAACCCATTACAAAGTGAAATAATATGACCCAGACAAAGTATGATAAGGCAGTGTCCGTTTGCTTCAGTGGACACCGCAATATTCCATTCCTATACAGGAAGCAACTGAAGCTGCAATTAAAGGCAGCGATAACCAAGGCATACGCTGGAGGTTATCGTCATTTTTACTGTGGTTGTGCCATGGGGTTTGATATGCTGGCGGCAGAAGTTGCTCTTGCGTTGCAGTCCGAATTGTCAGGTCTGCAAGTTATTGCCGTAGTACCGTATCGCGGACAATCCGAGCGGTGGAACGATGCGATGAAAGCCCGGTATGATACTATTCTCTGTAACTCGGATGATGTTATCATCCTGAGCGAACACTACTACCATGGCTGTTTGCTTCGACGCAACGACTATATGGTTTTTCACAGTTCGTCTCTTATTGCCTGGTATGACGGCAACCCCAAGGGTGGTACGTTTTATACTTATCGTAAGGCTACAGCGAATGGACTAAAAGTTCTAAATCTCTATGGCAGCTCAATCGTATAACAGCCATCTTGTTTTCGCATATTCCGAGCCGTAGCGTTAACTCCTTTGCCATTCATGTAAAGGCTGTTTTGTCAGCCATAGCGTGATATGGCAAAGTACGCTATTAGTTCTGATGTATTGCCCGGCTTTACCTATGTGCCGATTTAGTTGGTGTTGCTGTATTTTTATATCTTCGGAGGCTCCATCCTCCTTATATCTTTCTCTACCTTTTTTAGTATTCGGCTTAAAAAGTAATATACTTGCCTTACTTTTCGCCTATTTAGCATGTTTAGGGCACGTCTTTTATAATAAAAGTGCAGCAATTGGTTGCTGCACTTTTGCTATAATATCTATTTGTCATATTAGACCTTCCCGTACACCGTCCTCATTTTTCCGTCCACCAGCACCTTATTTGACCGCACAATCCAAGCTCTGCCGTCATTCAATCCGCATTCCAATGCCTTTTCGCCGCCGCCGATTAGTACCGGAACGGTTGTCACTGTGATTTCGTCCGCCAGCCCGTTATCCAAGAGTAAAGCCCCGATTTCCTCACCGTAAGCCACCACCATACCGTCGCCGTCTTCCTTCATCTGTCTCAGTTCTGCCACTGCATCTCCTTGGATAAACTTCACTCGTTCATTCTCCGTCAGGTCGATGCCGCCGTTCGTCACAACCAAAGTCTCTTTCGCCGTAATCGGCCAACCCAAATGGTTCATATAAATACGCAGGTAAGTTTCTTCGTCAATCAGCACACAACTGGAGGCATCCACAGCCGCATCAAAATGCTTGTCCGAAGGAGCCGGACAACCGTCGATGGACTGGTACACGTGCAAGGAAATCTGTTTCATATTCAATGTGGTTTTTAAGAATTATGTCCACCTTGCACCCTAAAGGACAGCATGAACCCACGCTATTCCGGAATAGAGGTACTGCCATACCTAAAAGGCAGATAAGCAAACCCTTGCTGTATAAACATACAGTATGAATATTTTGCTATACATCTTGTCTTTTTGATAAGTGTCAGTTTTCTATTCCAAGACGTTCAGTGAACGTATAAATATATATATCAATCTCCGCCTGTTTCCAAGCTGAGTATGAATCTTCCATGTCACGACAATGACCGTACCCGAAAGTACCGTCTGCTGTCTTCATTTTGACAAAGATAACGAAAGATTGGCGGATAAGCAAACAAAAAATCATTGTTTTTCTGGTTGCCTGTTCCGAACTGCATTCTGCCTTATCAAAAAGGACTTACTCATTCCCATGATTTAATACAGTCGTCATTCTGCAATTATCAAGAGATGGGCCAATCCATCCGATTCCACCTCCCTTTATAGTTCACCTTCCTCCGATATAGTACGGGCAATCCGTTCCGGTTGTCCGTTACCCTGTTTTAACACCCCTGTTTTACAGTTTTATTCATCCCTTTCTATTTGATTGTCATTTATTATCGTTTTGCTGCTGCCGTGCGACCTCTCGTGGACTTATTTTCCCGCAAAGGTAATAGGCTGCTCCAATCTTGCCAATGCCGGCGTTCCGCCGCGAGTGAGCCGCAAAAAGTCTTCCTCTCCGTCTGTCGAGCGTATTTTTCCCGCAATCAGCCTTGTCAGATTGTTTTCCGCCACCTTTTGGAGGCAGAAAATAAATCCCAAAGGTCGCAAACAGGTTTGAACAAAGGGAAATAGTAACAATAAAACAAAATAACATTATGAAAACAGAGATTAGGCAGAATGGCAAAGTGATACTATCGAGTACAGACGATATATCCATTCCGATGATTTTCAAAAACTTATGTGGTAAGAACTTTTTCTGGAAACGACTATCAAAACTATCTCAGAACAGTTTGTCAGGATATTGGTGTTACGACGGGGGCGATTGAGTATTATGCCGACAACGTTTTGATTGAGAAAGCAACTATTCCTGAATTTTAAAAACTATATACAATGAAAAGGAAAGAGAAAGCAGCAGTAGATGAATTTGTTGCCCTTGTAGGAGGCAAGACATGGGAGCCTGTACGCCATAAATGTATGGGTAAATGGAGTGGTATGACCGATTACGGTTTTGTCATAGACGGACGGATAACGCTCTTTGTTTCCAATAGTATGGCATACTTTAAGAAACGGATTCGTGAGTGGATTAAGTCGATACATACTTTTGAAGCGAAGAAAGATTGCTACCTTCGCTTGCTACGTGAACAAATTGAAAACGGACAACGACAAGGCAAAGGACGAAAAGTTAAATCCTGTCAGACTGATAGACATTGGCATCTTATCCCCCGAAAGCAATAGTCCGTTTGATTTTTTTAACCCCTTATGTGTTAGTCGAAATAAACGGCAGGCGGTTCAAGCATCAAACAGCGGAGTTAAGTTGCGCTATTATGGTGGATAGTTTGGCAGGATACCTTGAAGAATGCAACTGCAAGGATATATACACGGCAAGGGCAGTGCGTACACCTGACTACTAATTTTTTTGCGGCGTGCGGTTTGACTCCCGTGATAATATGTATAAGATTGGAAAGTAGAGATTAATGATGTCTGAAGAAGTTATCACTTACAACGATAACTCCAGTCGTTTAAAGGACGGCATCAGCATTTGACCTACTAAATACATAAGTTCCCAATTTACGATTGGAAACTTATGTACTTTTTCTGTATGGAAAACTAATCAAATAATCGCTGACTTATCATCCAGTCATTAAGCACGTCCGGATCTACACGATTTGTAAGATTCACACTTTTTACTCAAACAACCGATTTTCTCACCTCTTAAATAAATAACTGGTGGGGTTAATGTATTCGGATTGTATGGACTTAATGATGAACTGGGACTTCCATATATGGAATACCGATTCTTGAAAGATATACTTGAAAAGTGACTACCGTATATATTCTCGTTGTTGGATATGGAATCAGGAGTAGATGTGTTCAACGACAATCTGCCTAAATACAAACCGTCATTTGCCAATAGAAACGATTCTTTCCTTGAAATTCTGGTATCTAAACCTATTCTATCCATTCCCTATGATTTAACGCCATTATTTAATAATGCCATAACGTCTTTTAGTTGCATTATCGAACACCTCTGTCTCTCTTAGAAACTGCATTACCCGTTCCCTGTCTTCGGAAATCAGGCAACCTTTCAGTTTACCGTTCTTTTCCGTGATTTTTAATTTTTGAAAGTTCGAATATATCTTGGAACAATCCAGCCAACTGTCATAGTCCAGAATATCACGATAGTTCCGAACCATCAAAGGATATTGGCAGTCCAGTAGCTCTTCCGACCTCTTGGAAGAATCTATTTCCGAATTTATCAGTAAGGCACCGATAGCGACACCTTCCGGAGTAAAGCCGATAATAACAATATATTTATTGCGGTCTTTATATCCGTCTTTAGTATCAGTCCGTCCTCTTCGTCCAAGGGGACATAAATAATGTTACCAATTTTGACTGATGACATATCTACTTGCTCAGCTTTGGCCATTATAGCTTTCAGCTTTTCCAATGCACCGGTTTTGTCGTCCATTTGATTTAAGATAAAGCGTTCTTGACAATCTGCTTTTCTCGGATATAATCTACCATGTCCTTGGTAGCTTTTCCTGCCCGGGCTATATCTATAATGGTAAGAAGTTTTTTTGAGGATCATCCTGAATGCGTGTCATCGCTTCTTCCCATGCCGAGTCATGCGACAAATCGGACAAGTCATAAGGGTCTGTATCCTTATATTTAGCGATAGCAGCGTCAAGACAACGTTTGTTGGCACCTGATATATAGTCCATATCGGGTACGGCAGAAGTATATACCTTCTTGTCACGAACCTCTATGTCTGAAAGGAACTCGTCAAAATTCCCATCCAAGGGTTTGCCTTCTGCAATTTGCAGTGCCTTGTAGGTATAGGCTGGCACCGGGCCATGCTTCAATGCTCTGAAAGAGTCTTCGACAATCACTTTGCCATATTTGACAAGATGGTCCTGTTGGGCAAAATAAAGTATTTTAAATAACTTTATATAGTCCACTCCTTGAGTGAAACTCTGCATGATGTAGAGTACCACTGCTCTTATTTTAGCAATCTGTATAGCTGTTTTCATTTCAAAAAACTCTATGCGATTACAAAGATACAACTAATTTGCTGAATAATACGCTCATGATACAAAAAAAAGTAGTCCGTTGCATTTTTTGACGACATTTAATATAGTCGTCATTCTGAGAGTAATAGTCTGCAATTATCAAGAGATGGGCCAATCCACCCGATTCCACCTCCCTTTATAGTTCACCTTCCTCCGATTATAGTACGGGCAATCCGTTCCGATTGTCCGTTACCCTGTTTTAACACCCTGTTTTACAGTTTTCATTTCATCCCTTTCTATTTGATTGTCATTTCATTATCGTTTTGCTGCTGCCGTGCGACCTCTCGTGGACTTATTTTCCCGCAAAGGTAATAGGCTGCTCCAATCTTGCCAATGCCGGCGTTCCGCCGCGAGTGAGCCGCAAAAAATCTTCCTCTCCGTCTGTCGAGCGTATTTTTCCGCATCAGCC
>ENA-OQHD01000213-OQHD01000213.1-human-gut-metagenome-genome-assembly--contig:-NODE-213-length-24545-cov-4.230690_pt1 | contig 24545 bp, 31 predicted proteins | sample MGYA00242560_ERZ504711 | MGnify/ENA primary metagenome ERZ504711 (study PRJEB26092, sample SAMD00036198) | human gut metagenome | host: Homo sapiens | study: EMG produced TPA metagenomics assembly of...
GCTTTCTCTTGTCGATCTGCTCTTTCACAGCCTCATAAGCCAGATACACCGGTTCTGCCTGCATCAACATGCCTGCACCGCCGCCATATGGATAATCATCCACACTGTTATGCTTATTAAATGCATAATCACGGATATTCACTGCATTGATCGAAAGAAGTCCATTGTTGATTGCACGGCCTGTAATACTTGTATTCACACCTTGCTCGATCATCTCCGGAAATAAGTCAATACATGGAAATTCATTACAGTAATCCCTCCATCAGATGCACTTTCATCTTCTTCGCTTCTACATCAATATCCAGAATACACTCGTGAATTGCAGGAAGCAGCACTTCTCCGTGATTCTCAGAAGTAATGATATACACTTCGTTTGCTCCTGTCTCCATCACGTCTTTGAGTACTCCAAAGCGTTCCTCACTGTCATCTGTATAGACCTCCATACCGATCAGATCACCGATATAATACTCGTCCTCTTCCAGTTCGACAGCATTTTCTCTTGTTACAAAGAGACTTTTTCCTTTATATTTTTCAATATCATTGATATTATCAATACCCTTGAATTTCACAATTACAAATTGCTTAAAAAAGCGAACAGACTGAATCTCAAGATCCAACTTTTCCCTTCCTGTATCAAGGACAACATTTTTCAATGTCTGAAAACGCGCAGCATCATCCGTTGTCGGGAATACCTTAACTTCACCACGCAGACCATGTGTGGAAGAAATCACTCCCACCTGAAGAAATTGTTCCATTCCTGATTCCTTTCTTATGAAACTATGAGAAACACACTTCGCGAGTTTCTCAAGTTATCGCGGCAGTCGCCAAGGTCTCGTGCAAGCACGGACTTTGACTCGTTGCTCACGTAAAAAGAAAGGGGCAGTCTCTTCTTTATGAAGGCTGTCCCTTTTTTAAGCCCTGCTTTACCAAGCAATGACTCTGTTACTTTTTTCTTTCGTCCTGATACTGTTCTTAAACAATATCGACAACGACTTTCTTGTCTTCCTTTGTTGCTGCTGCCTTAACAACAGAACGGATTGCTTTTGCAATACGACCCTGCTTACCGATCACTTTACCCATGTCGCCATCTGCTACATGAAGTTCCAGTACAGTAGTTCTGCCTTCCTTTTTCTCAGTAACTGAGACTTCATCCGGCTGATCTACCAGTGCCTTTGCAATAACTTCAACTAATTCTTTCATGATACTCGCCCTCCGCGGAGACATCGTTATTTATCTGCAGCTGATCACTCAGCTACAGACATTACTCATACAGATTCGATTATTTCTCGATTCCTGCTGCTTTGAAGATCTTTCCAACAACTTCTGTTGGCTGAGCACCATTGTTGAGCCATTTCTTAGCTGCTTCCTCGTCTACTTTGATTGCGCTTGGCTCAAGGTTCGGATCGTATGTTCCGATTTCCTCGATGAATCTTCCGTCTCTTGGAGATCTAGAATCTGCTACTACGATTCTGTAAAAAGGAGCCTTCTTCTGTCCCATTCTCTTTAATCTGATCTTTACTGCCATTTTTTTCACCTCATAATTTTTCTTAATTTTTTGTTATTGTTTCATTTATATGTCAAAAGGGAAGCTTGAATTTGCCCCTTTTTCCACCTTTGCCACCCATCATTCCAGGAAGTTTCTTCATCATCTTTCTGGATTCGTTGAACTGTTTTACCATACGGTTCACATCTGCAATATCCACACCTGCACCCTTGGCAATTCTGTGCTTTCTGGATGGATTCAGCAGATCCGGGTTTCTTCTCTCTTCCAAAGTCATGGAGTAGATGATTGCTTCCATCTGAGCCATCTTCTTCTCATTCTCTTCGGAATCAAGATCAGGCATCTTACCTCCGAGATTACCCATTCCAGGCAGCATTCCCATGATGCTGGACAAACCGCCCATCTTACGCATCTGTTCCATACTGTCAAGATAATCTTCAAAGTCAAACTGAGCTTTCTTCATCTTATCAGCCATCTTCTTGGCTTTCTCTTCATCAAGCTCAGCGCCTGCCTTCTCAATCAGGGAAAGGACATCTCCCATTCCCAGAATTCGGGATGCCATTCTGTCCGGATAAAACTGCTCCAGATCTGAAAGCTTCTCTCCCATGCCGACATAAAGGATCGGTCTTCCTGTCACTGCCTTGATAGACAGCGCAGCACCGCCTCGTGTATCTCCGTCAAGCTTTGTGACGATCACACCGTCGATTCCAATTTTATCGTTAAAGGAACTTGCTACATTCACCGCATCCTGTCCGGTCATCGCATCGACAACCAGGATGGTCTGATGAACTTCCACAACTTCCTTGATCTCCTGAAGCTCTGCCATCATATCTTCATCTACATGAAGACGTCCTGCAGTATCAAGGATCACAATATTGTTACCATTCTTTGCTGCATGCTCAACTGCTGCCTTCGCAATATCCGCCGGCTTATTCTTGTCTCCCATGGAGAACATCTCTACGCCCTGCTTCTCTGCGTTGATCTCCAACTGCTTAATTGCAGCCGGACGGTAAACATCACATGCTACCAGAAGTGGTTTCTTACCTTTTAACTTAAACTTTCCTGCAAGCTTTGCAGTTGTTGTTGTCTTACCTGCTCCCTGAAGACCTGCCATCATGATCACTGTAATCGCACTGCCCGGTTGAAGCTTGATCTCTGTTGTCTCAGATCCCATAAGCTTAACCAGCTCTTCATTAACGATCTTGATCACCATCTGTCCCGGATTCAGTCCGTTCATCACATCCTGACCAACAGCCCTCTCCTGAACATCCTTAATGAAGCCCTTAACAACCTTGAAGTTAACATCTGCTTCAAGAAGCGCCATCTTAACTTCCTTCAGAGCTGCCTTAACATCATCCTCTGTCAGTCTTCCCTTGCTTCGCAGGTTCTTAAATACATTCTGAAGTTTTTCACTTAAGCTGTCAAATGCCATTCTATAACTCCTCTATGATCGCATCCGCAATCTTACGGATCCGCTTCACCATCTCTTCCGGGTCATTCTTCTCGCATTCCCACTCTGCAAGTGTATCATCAATCTTACTAACCTTCTCCTTCACGGAAAGGAACTTCTCTACAAGATGAAGCTTCATCTCATATCCTTCCAGTGTCTTCTGACACCGCTTCACAAGATCATGTACACCCTGGCGGCTGATCCCCTTCATCTCAGCAATCTCACTGAGCGAAAGATCTTCCAGCGCGAACTGCTCATAAATCTCCTTCTGATGATCTGTAAGCAATTCCCCGTAGAAATCAAACAATAATGCCTGCTCTAAAAACTTATTCATTATCTTCACCTCTGCTATCATACACGAAACGCAAGATGGTGTCAAGTGCTTTTTTCTTTACAGTTTGCTATGCGATAAAAAAGTTGACGGCTCATGTTATAAGCTCGCTTATATAAGAGAGCCGGCGGCGTTTTTTATCATAGGGCGAACGCCCTTAAGCGAAAGAGCTTGCTCTTGACTTATTGCATGGCAAGCAGACGCGTTGTTTGTTCCAGCGCAGACATCTTTATCACTAATTTAGCATCAGGCATATAATAAAGAAAAAACAAAGGCTTTTCCTTCATGAAATGGGTAAAACAATCCATTCACTACTGGTGTCCGGACACAAAGGAACACAAATTTCTCGGACAAAATGTCACTGTTGCTATTCTTGATACCGGAATTTCTCCTCATCCTGATTTTAAAGGTCGTATCCTTTCTTTCCGGGATTTTTCCAGTACCACTGTTTCTTCCGAAAAAGTTCTTTTTTCTTTCTCTCATTTCTCCCCTCTCATCGACAATAGTGGACACGGAACCCATGTAGCCGGAATTCTTGCGGGAAGCGGACTTCTCTCTTCCGGAACTTATGCCGGAATTGCTCCCTTCTGCAATCTTATTATTGGGAAAGTATTGGATCAGAATGGAAACGGATCTATCAAAAATGTCATAAATGGAATTCAATGGATCCGTGATATCTACACGCAATTCCATATCCGGATCATTAACATTTCCGTAGGTACACGACCGGATCTTTCCATTCATCAAAAACTTCTTTTATTGAATGCTGTGGAATCCCTCTGGGATCTTGGGCTCGTCGTAGTTGTCTCTGCCGGCAACTACGGACCTGCTCCTGGTTCCGTCACAGTTCCCGGAAGCAGCCCAAAAGTTATCACTGTTGGTGTTCCCGACACTTTTCCTCTGATCCACACCCAAAGGCATCCTCTCAATTATTCCGGCCGCGGTCCTACAGATGACTGCATTGTCAAACCTGATGATTTTTGCCCCCGGCACAGGAATTGTAAGCTGCAATGCATTTTTACTCTCAATTTCCAAATGCTCCGCCTTATCTTTCCAAAACAGGAACATCCATGGCTGCTCCTGTTGTTTCCGGTGCAATTGCCTGTCTTCTTTCAAAATACCCGTTTCTCACCAATGCAGAAGTCAAATTAAAACTTCACGCTTCCTGTGTGCAGATTCCGGGAACTGAATCCGGCTGGGGAATTTTAGATTTTTCCCGGCTGCTCGAATAATTTTTGCCACTTCACATCTTTATCACTACAAATAATTTCTCATCTCACATTTTCTTTTTCTCCGCATACTATAACATTGTAAATCAAAAAATCTTTCGGAGGATTTAACAATGAGTGAATTAACAGCTACAAACTGCGGATGCGGTTGTGACAACGGATGTGCAAACAGCTGCGGCTGTGGCGGAAACGGAAATGGATGCGGACTGAATAACTCCTGCCTGTGGATCATCCTTCTCCTCTGCTGCTGCGGTGGCTGGGGTGGTAATGGTTGTGGCGGATGTGGTAATGGCTGCGGCAATGACAGTTGTCTGTGGATCATCCTTCTTCTTTGCTGCTGCGGCGGATGGGGCAATAATGGCTTCGGATGCGGCGGTTGCGGTAATGGCTGCAACTGTGGCGGATGCTGATATCTGTTCCTTCTTCCACTTCAAATGGGGCATGCGGAAAAACCGCATGCCCCTTCTGGCTTATCTTTTCAAACGATTCGGTTTTTCCGGTAACAACACTCTGTTCCGCTCTCTTCTCGTCTGATGTTATCTTCTTTTCTTTCAATTCTCCAAGCCTTTTTCTTTAACATACACTTCTCATCAATTTCATATACTGCATTCCCATCAATAATTAACTTTCTGGACATTTTCGTTTTCCTTTCCTCTTCTTATTATTAAGATATGCCCCTGATTACAAAAGGTCTTTAAATCAGTATACGCATGATCCGATTTTTCACACATCTATATTCATGAACAGGAATATATTTTTTCTGCATTTCATATATATGTATCAGTTCAGCTGAAAGTCAGGAGGGTTTACTTTTTTTGAAAACACCGACACCTATGAACCCCCTTTGACGAAGCAACTGCTTCCGGACTTCGCATGCTGAAACTTTTCCTTCCTCTTTTCCCGCCAGCTACACAGAGCATGCTTGCCGTCTTCATTAAATTCATCGAACTGCAAAATGTTCTTCACCATCAGGCTCCTGTCAGTTATGATGCACTTTCTGCCTGTGACTTTTCTTCTGGACGAGGAATAGAAAATCTTTTTCAAGACAACGCAGATTCTATTTTTGACCATCTGTCACCTTATCTCACATCAGAAGAAAAACAGCTCTTTTCTACTTTCAAAAACATAAAAGAGATGATGTCTATGGCAGATATGTTTACACAATTCTTTTCATCTGCTCCACCTTCTGATGAAGAGCCAGAAGACACTATAAACAATAACTCACCGAAAGGAGATCTTAACAATGGAAAACTGGATGAACCATCCTGCAATGAAAACGATCGATCCGCTCAAGCTGGAACTGATCAGGACAGCCGCGAAACAGACGAAAGGAAAATCCGGAAATGAACTTGCCCCGGTCATGCTCGCACTTATCACAAATGCAAACCGACAGGGACTTCGTTTCAATCCGGATGAAGTTTCATTAATTCTTGAAGTATTAAAAGAAGGTAAAAGCAAAGAAGAACAAAATCAAATTGACCGCATGATGGAAATGACCAAAAATATCTTTCGGAAACATTTTAAATAAAATCAGAATCACTCTCTTCGCCTTTGCAGTCTTATTTCTCTTCTTTTCTCTATACATTTCCATCTGCATCAGTTAAAATACAAAGGATGACTTGTCTGGAAACAGACATTATTTATAAATGGAGAACGATATATGCAGAATATTAAATTAACACTCCAATATGACGGTACACGTTATCTTGGTTGGAAACGCCCGGAAAAAGACCACAATGATCGCACAGTATCTTATAAAATTGAAAATGTATTAGAAAAAGTAACAGGAACTCCTGTCACTTTATTTTCCGGAGTCCGAACAGAACCGGGAGTTCATGCTCGGAATCTCACAGTCAATTTTCTTACGGAAAGCCAACTGACTCCTGCAGAATTTAAAACTGTTCTGAACCAGTATCTTCCACAGGATATTGCCGTTTTAGATGCAGTATCAACACCCGAACGCTTTCGAGCAGACTTGAATGCACGCGAGATCACTTATGAATATGCCATGGATTTATCACCGATCTATGACCTGTTCCACAAAAACTATCGCGGTCGATTAACTGATCTGTTATCAGATTCATTATTTGATCTGTCACCTGAACAAACAGCAGAACTTCCAAATATTCTTCTTATGGAAACCGCTGCCCACTCATTACTTGGAAAGCATGATTTTAAACATTTCTCTTCGATTCGAAAAAGAAAGGAACCGAAAAGAAATAAAACAATTACTTTTGTTACAGAAGAGTCTACGCTTTATATTCGTATGACAGCCAATGATTTTCTCTATCAGATGGCTCCATTTATTCTGGGAACGCTTTTGGATATCGGCATAGGGAAAAGACCCGTCGAATGTATCAATGCGATCCTGGAAGGAAAGGAAAAGCCTTCTGCATCCTGCGACACTAAAAGGCTTGATCTTATACGATATTGTTTATTAATTTTTGAGTAATACGGAAAAAAACTCTCATTCCCCACATTACCAAGGTGGTTTTACATTGTCTTAAGTGCAACACTTAAAATATGTTTCGCACAGCGTTGTAAATCTGCCTTGGTAATTTCTTTTCCTTCGTTCACTGCTTCTACGATATCATCCACATTCTGCTGACATCCCGGCATCTGAAGGTCATTTCCTGCTTTAATGCACTGTACACTGCTAGAATGACTATATTTTCCGGATGGTGATACCATTCCCATCTCTGTTGTATCCTGTGAAGTATACCAGTCTGTCATCACAAGACCTTCAAATCCCCACTCATCACGTGCGATATTCTGCAGCATATCATAGTTGTTTGCTGAATGAACTCCGTTGATCAGATTATAGGAAGTCATGATTGCATATGGCTGAGCTGTCTTTACCGCAATCTCAAATCCTTTCAGATAGATTTCCCTCAGCGCGCGCTCACTGATATGTGCATTCGTAAACATACGGTTGTCTTCCTGATTATTTCCTGCAAAATGTTTGATTGTTGTTCCCTTTCCTTTTTGAGACTGAACACCTTTCGTCTCTGTAGCAGCACAAAGACCTGTCAATACAGGATCCTCAGAATAGTATTCGAAGTTTCGTCCACAAAGCGGATTACGATGAATATTCATGCCAGGTGCGAGCCATAGATCTACATGTAACTGCTTCATCTCTTCTCCGACAAGCTCTCCCATTCTATGAATCAGCTCCATATCCCAGGATTGTGCCAGTGTTGTTGCGATTGGAATGGCAGTACAAGGTGTCTCTAAACGAAGCCCTGCCGGTCCATCTGCCTGAATAAGATTCGGCACTTTTCGTGTTTCAAATAAACTGGAAGTGGTGTCTCCTGCTGCACCCGGCACACTGGAGGATGCTGAACCAATTACATTTCCGTCGCCATTTCTTCTCTCTGTTCCAACACAAAGTTCTGCCATTTCTTCCACGGTAAGCTGCGCTGTCAGTTCATCCAGAGTCGCGTTGCCTGCTTTTACATCTTCCAGCGTCAGAACTTCATCTTTCCTCTTATCCATAAGTGTCCTGCGCATCACTTCATATTCTACAAGTTCTTTCTTAAAGTTCTCTGCCTGAAGCATAATTCTAAATGGAATCGCCGGCACACCGAAATCAAATTCAATATCGAAAATCGGAATCATATGGTGAAGCTCTCTGACTGCAATTGTATCACGCATCAGACGTTTCAGTTGGAGTGTTGTCACCTGCTCATCAAGGTCGATGACTGCCACAGCCTCCGTATTACGTGAACTGTTTCCTACGCGGATCGTGTATTCTCCTTCTTCCATAACCCAGGCCGCATCATATGCATCAAAAGATGCCATGTCTGTCGTTGCAAATGTGATCGTCACGACATCTTTTTCTCCCGGCGCAAGCAATTTAGTCTTAGCAAATCCTGCAAGTTCCTGTGTTGGTTTCTCCATGATTCCATCCGGTGCGGAATAATAAACCTGAACAACTTCTTTTCCAGGATATTTGTCACCAATGTTCGTAACCTCAACTTCAACCTGTACCTGCTTTTCATCTGCTGTTACATTCATTGTTTTTATTTCAAATTCTGTATAGCTTTTTCCATATCCAAAGCAATATAGAGGCATCACACCAAATGTATCAAAATAGCGGTATCCGACATAGATTCCATCACTGTAATATTCGTCGTCAAGATTTCCATCCCTGTGGCTAAATGTTGCAGAGGATGGATAATCCTCATAAGACTTTGCCCATGTATCAGTCAGCTTTCCTGAAGGAATCGTCTTAGCAGTCAGCACATCAGCAACTGCATAACCTCCCATATTTCCTGTCTGTCCCACAAGCATAATTGCCTGTACACCTTCAATTGCCTTCAATGAAGTCAGATCAATGACTCCACCTACATTCAAAAGAACAATACAGTTCTTATAGTGTTCTGTCATAAAACGGATATTCTGAAGTTCTCTGTCGCTGAGATAATAATCTCCCTTCTCTGCCCTGCGGTCTTTTCCCTCCCCGGAATTTCTAGAAATTACATAAATTGCCGCATCCGCTTCTTTTACATCCGCTTCTGTAATCTCCGGCTGTTCCGGTTCCTCAAAAGGGTTCTCGAAGGCATATAGCATCGATGGTTTTCCTGTTTTCTCTGTAAATTCATTTAACTTTTTCGCATACGTTTCCTGCGCATCCGCATAAAGTCTGTCATACTGATCCAGCCAGCCTTCTGTTACAAATTTAAATCCTGCACGCTCAAGCCCTTGTGCAATCGAAATGTTTTCACGTACATTTACATCACCGGATCCTGTTCCACCTTTGATCGTATGTCTTGCTCCTGTTCCGAATAATGCAATCTTCTTTGTACCAGCCTGAAGTGGAAGGACTCCGTCAGTTTTCCGAAAATTACCATACACTCGCCTGCGAGACGGCGCACTTCTTCCTGATGTTCTATCTCATAATTCTGTATTTCATCTGATTTTTAACGCATCTATCTGTGTCATATACAATTCCTCTTTTCTGTCGATTATTATAATTGTAATAATAGAAACGTCAAATGTCCACCCCCTAAAAAATATTCATTTTTCACGCTGTCCTCTCGCCTTTTATTATTTTTGTTAACATCTACCATACCAATCGATTATCTTCCGGAAATATTGATAATTTTCAATAAGTTTTTTTCTTTTCAAGTTGCATGTGAAAGTTTTTATGGTATAATTATTCGTATGAACATAGGTGTCAGGTTTCGCTATTTCCTGATACCTTTTTCAAATTTGACTAAAGGAAAGAGGGATATTTTATGCAGTCAAACATTATTGTAACCGCTGTCGTTGTTATTTATCTTCTTGTTATGTTATTGATCGGTTATCTGTCATCCAAGAAGATTGAATCCAACACAGACTTCGTTGTTGCCGGAAGACGACTCGGACCGTTTTTAATGGCCGGAACTCTTGCTGCTACTGAAATTGGTGGAGGAAGTTCTCTCGGTGTTGTTCAGCAGGGTATGGAAAGTCACGGACTCAGTGCCGCATGGTACATTATCACAATGGGATTTGCTTTTGTGATCCTTACATTCCTTGCACCAAAATTCCGTGCTGCGATGGTTAAAACCGTTCCTGAATATTTCCGCCGTCGTTATGGAAAATCCTTCAGGAATCATTACATCTTTGATCATGTTCGTTCCATTGATCGGACTGACAGCCGGACAGTTTATCGCATCATCTGTTATTCTGTCTACTATGCTGAATCTGAATTATAAAACAGCCGTTCTGATCGTAGGTGTCGTTGTAACAATTTATGCGATCATGGGTGGTCTTTGGAGTGTTACACTTACTGACTTTGTTCAGGTATTCCTGATCGTGATCGGAATGATCATCGCACTTCCATTTGGAATGAATCTTGCCGGTGGATGGGACAATGTTGTAGCTAATGTTCCTGCTGAAACATTTGACATGTTTAAAGGTTATAATGTAATGGATGTTATCAGTTTAACAATCATGTATGTTGCTACATTTACTGTAGGACAGGAAGCTGTATCCAGATATTACGCTGCAAGAGACGGAAAAGCAGCAAGACAGGGATCTGTCCTTGCTGCAATTGTAAACTTTATCTACGCTTTTGTTCCGACACTTATGGGAATCATCGTACTTGCACTGATCAACATGGGCAAATTCAATGCTGCGGACTTCCAGGATGTTGGTGCCCGTTATGCACTTCCGGTTCTTGCTATGGAAGCAATGCCGGCAATTATCTGCGGATTGTTATTTGCAGGTATCGTATCTGCCACAATGTCAAGTGCTGACTCAGACCTTCTTGGTGCCGGATCGATCTTTGCAAATGATATTTACAAGATTGTGATTAAGCCTAGCGCATCTGATAAAGAGATCATGATCGTAACTCGTGTTACAATGGCAGCTGTAGGTGTTTTTGCTACTCTGATTGCATTATTTAATACTTCAAGTATTGTTACAATCCTGATGTTTGCCTTCACCCTTCGTGCCGCAGGTTCTTTCTTCCCATATGTTCTCGGACATTACTGGAAAGGAGCTTCCCAGGCAGGAACCATGGCTTCTCTGATCGCCGGAACTATTGTTGTAGTATATCTGGAGCATGTTTCCAAAGGAAATCTGTTCGGTCTGCACTTCAATCAGCCGATCGTACCTGGACTGGTTGCTGCGTTGATTGCATTCCTTATCTTCTCACTGGTTATGCCTCCAAAGAAGCAGACAACAGAGCTTGCACCTGAAGAGTAATTTTCAGGAATCATATACCAGACATAAATCTATAAATATACTAAAACTTCTTTTTAAAAAATAGCAGATATAAGAAACAGCAAGGCTACTGCCAAAAGCATTATTATTAAAATGCTTTCCCGACAGTAACCCTGCTGTTTCTATTTTTGTTTGGATTTCTCTTTTGTTCAGATTTCTCTTCTTATTTAAATTACTTTATGCTCCAGCCATTTTCTGCTGTGGAATCGCCAGGTGAAAATAATACTTCTGACCGTCCAGTCCGCAAACATTCCGATCCATACTCCCATCGGGCCAAATCCCATTACACGGATCAGAAATACACACAGGCAGAATCTGCATGCCCACATTGTACAACAGGATGTGATCATGGAAAATTTTGCATCCCCTGCTGCTCTCAATCCATATGCCGGAACAAATGACATAACCCATACAAGCGGTTTTACAATCGTGATCCACATTACCATATGGAAACACATCTTCGCACTCTCCGGTTCCATACCGCCGAGAATCGTAATTGGTTTCGTCAGTGCAAAAACAATCACACAGCTCGCAGCCATAACGATCTCAGCAATCACGCAAAGCTTTTTTGATGTAATAAACTGCCTCATCCTTCCGGTCAGCTCCCAGACATTGACCTACAATTGTCATCAATCCGATTCCGACTCCGATACCACCGATTCCGTTCAGATTCTCCAGAATGTTCGTCATTGCCTGCGCAGCGATTGCTGTTGTTCCAAGTGTTGATACTGTGGACTGAATCGCCAGCTTTCCTAACTGGAACATACTGTTCTCCACACCGGATGGAATTCCGATTCCAAGGATCCTGCGGATCATTCTCCAGTCTGGACGGATTTTCAGATAATCTCGTACCACAATTGGCTGACGATCCAGACGAAGCTCTGCCAATACTACAACCGCACAGAAAATACGTGAAATCAAAGTTGCCAGTGCAGCTCCCGCGACTCCCATATGGAAGCCCCAGATCATAATTGCATTTCCGACAATATTCATCACGTTTGATACCATTGAAATGAGCATCGGATCTCTCGTGTTCTCCTGTGCCCTGAAGATCGATGCCGCTGCATCATACGCCGCAATAAACGGAAATGATAATGCAGTGTAGAAGAAATAGATTTCAGATGCTCTCATAACATCTGCTTCAACTGCTCCAAAAATTCAGATGAAGTAACGGTTTCTGAAAAATAAGACAAAATGCGCTGACAGCTACTGATATAAGAGTGATGATAAATAGTACCTGTCGTGCAGACTCATTTGCCCGTTCTTTATTCCCCTGTCCAATGTACTGGGCGCAGACGATCGCACCTCCGGCTGCCAATGCGGAAAATGCCTGAATCACCAATATGTTAATGGAATCCACGAGCGATACTGCTGAGATTGCCGCGGATCCTACATTACTAACCATCATCGTATCCGCGGTACCCATGATGGAATTCAATAACTGTTCCAGTATGATTGGTACTAAAAGAGCACGGATCATCTTGTTGCTGAACATATGTTGTTGATTTATGTTCGCGTTCATTTATACTCCCCCTGATCTTGTTACTACTTAGATTGTCTTTTTACATTACGACTTAGTATACACCCGGCGAATGTAAAATTTCTATACTTTAACCTGTTTCTATTTGAGTACAATTAAATATAACTAGAAAAAATGATCTTCATGCCAGACATTTTAAGTCTGCATGAAGATCTTGTCTCTTACCCTTTATTAACTATTCTGCTTATTCCAGAATGGTTGTCTCCTCAACTTTATCTGCCTGAGCTTCTTTCTTCTCTGTAAGCTTTTTAATTCCCTGAATTGCTACGATTACTCCAAGGATAAGAAGCAGAACAGCAAAGATCAGCTGTAGTGTATTTCCAAGGCTCAGACCTGTTGTCATAAACTGACCTCCCAGTTTACAGATTGTCATTCCAAGTGCTGTAAATGTTACCGCCATCATAAAGATCATTGGGATCCAAAGCATTGCTCCCTGGCGTTTTGTCTTCTTAAGGAATACTGCACATGCAATCAGTGCAAGTACTGACAGAAGCTGGTTTGCTGATCCAAACAGTGGCCAGATTTCTGCATATCCAACCTTTGCAAGTAAGTATGCAAGTACCAGTGTAATAACTGTTGAGAAATATTTATTGGTTGCTACTTTCTTGTACAATGGCAGATTATCCATATCTGTGTCATCATCGATAAAGAATTCCTGGAAAGAAAGTCTTCCGACACGTGCAACGGAATCAAGTGATGTCAATGCAAATGCTGATACTGCAAGGTTGATCAGTGTAAATACAAGTGAATGCGGTAAGCCAATCACTTCAAGGAAGTTTGCAATTGCTCCTGCAAAAATCTGTGGCTGTGTTGTCAGTCCCTGTGCTGCTGCCTCGCCATCAGCGAAGGAAGCAACTGCGATCAGTGCGATTACAGCAAGCATACTTTCCATGATCATTGCTCCGTAAGATACAGGGAGCATGTTCTTCTCACTCTTAATCTGCTTAGAAGCAGTTCCTGAAGATACCAGTGAATGGAATCCGGATACAGCTCCACATGCAATTGTTACAAACAGAATTGGGAACATATAACTTCCATCTACATTGAAGCTTGTAAAAGCTTTCAGGTTACAGGATGGATTTGCTACAAATACTCCGACAATTGCTGCTGCAATCATAAAGATCAGCAAGTAACTGTTCAGGTAATCACGTGGCTGAAGCAGCATTGTTACCGGTGCGACACTGGCAATCAGAATGTAAATAAAGATCAGGATATGCCATGTCTCTCTTGTCAGATACATTGGAAAATAAAGTCCAAATGCTACCGCTGCGACAAGCATAACAATTGCAATAGCTGTGTTAACCCATTTATTCAGTTTTGCATATTTCAAAATACAACCAAGTGCTACGGCTTCTACAATGAAAAGCATGGAGGTTGTTGCTACAGCACCATTTGCTGCTACTTTACTTACAGTTCCTGCGTCATCAGCTACGAATCCGTTGAATGTTCCTGCAACTACATCCGCAAATGCAGCAACAACAAGAATACAGAATAACCAGCAGAATAACAGGAATAATTTCTTTCCAAGTTTACCGATATACTCTTCGATAATATAACCGATTGTACGTCCTTTGTTCTTTACAGAAGCATACATGGATGCAAAATCCTGCACTGCTCCGAAGAAAACACCTCCGATCAGAATCCACAAAAGTACCGGAAGCCATCCAAAGATTGCTGCCTGGATTGGTCCGTTGATCGGGCCTGCTCCTGCGATAGATGCGAACTGATGACCAAATACGATATTCGTATCTGCCGGCACATAATCTACGCCGTCTTCCAGCTCATAAGCAGGAGTCTTTGCATTCGGGTCAATTCCCCATTTCTTCTCAAGATATCTTCCATAGAAAAGATATCCTCCACCTAATACAACGATGGCAATGACCATCATTATAACTCCGTTCATTTTTTATCCTTCTTTCTTAACTACGATTCAGATGCACTTATCAATAAATAGATCGCGCTCTGTTTTTATGTTAAGAGTTTAGCACTTCATCACGCTAAATTCAAGAAGGATTTTATATAAATTTTATATTTTTTTTAAAGATTTTGGATAAACATATTGCACAAGAGGGTTTTTAATTTGCTTTCTTATTCCACATTATTTCGCCCGAACCATCTGAACAATCGATACGATAATCAGTATCATCATCACTCCAAGCATCATATACATCGGCCAGATTGGATATCCTTCCACAAGACTGCTGACTCCAACATCAATCAGCAGGGCAGTAACCAGAACCTTAATCCCGCCCATCATTATCATGGCAATCTTATACAATCTTTCTCTGTTCTCTTCTGTAACAGCCACCGGGAAATTCCAGATTGCCGGAATTCTTTCCATCAATGAGAGGAATAACAATAGAAACGCGGCAAGAACTGGTTCAAATGCAAGGTTTCTTTTGCTTCCATAACTATCTGCCACTCCTGCTGCATTAAAATGTGTCGGTACTGTATCAGGAATCCTGCTCCAGATGCTGATAAGAACAATAATGTAAGTAAGTAGCATGATTGCGCTAATTATAGTTGAAACTCTGCTGATTTTCTTCATAACATATTTCCCCTTTTATTCCGCATCAAAATCTGTCTCAAACACGCCTTCCGGTGTTCGCATTGTCAAAATCCCCAGGTTGAAATCTTCATCCTGAATCGTGATATGATACTCAAAAATCACATCATCTTCGAACTTGGATAACAATACATAACTTCCATTCTCTTTTCCGTCAATCTGGTCACAGATGTCGTTGTATACATCTTCTCCGGAGATTGCTCTCGGATAACCGCTTGCTTTAATTTTTACTTCGATTGCTTCGTATAATTCTTTCATCTTAATTTACCTCACCTTTTATGTTGTTTCAACATCACTGTTTCAATATTTTTTGCATAACCTGCCTCTGCCACAAATTGTTCCCTGTTTTATTTTGACCAGGTCGGTTCTTCATCTCCTGTATAATTAAACCGTCCGTCATTTTTCTCTTCTAGTGCTTTAATCATATGATATGTATACTCATTATACGGTGTCGGAATTCCAAGTTCCTTTCCCATACGGATCAGTGCACCTGAAAACATATCAATCTCTGTGTGTCTTCCTGCATCCAAATCCTGCAAAGTAGAATAACGCGCAGATGGCGGTACTGCACTTCCACGCCCGGAAGACGCCTCAGTCTTACTCAGATCGATTCCTTTCGCCTGCGCAATTGCTTCCAGTTCTCCTTTCAGTCCATCACTGATTGCCTTCATATGCACACTGTCACGGTAACATCCAACTCCAGCGCCGAGAATTGCCTGTGGCAGATTGTTACAGACATTCAGCCGAAACTTGCTCCACATCTCTTCTCTTGCATACTCTGTCGCCCGGAAATGGATTCCGGTATCCTTGAACAGTTCTTCGATTGCCCTAATGCGATCACTATCGTAAGGTGCAGTAAGTTCGCCAAAAATAATTCCGATTGTTGTCTCAGGATCAAAATGATAGCCATCTTCTTCCTTATGTGAAGCGACCTTGATCACTGCCGGAAGAAGATGCTTCACTCCTACTTTTTCTGCAATAATCTCTTCACTGTCTACCCCGTTCATCAGACTCATAATTACCGTATTCTCCGTGGTTGCTTTCTGAATACTTTCCAATGCCGCCGAAAGTGAGCCATACTTCAATGCAACAATCAGTAAATCGACAGCGTCTGTTTCTCCGGGATTCCATACTTCGGGATGGTATATTTTTCCGTTAATTGTGCATCCATTCTGTTTTAGTCTCTCTGCTCGTTCTCCTTCTGCGATCACTCCAAGCTCTATATCATTTCTGCTCGATAATCCCCAGATCACATAAGAGCCTACTGCTCCGGCACCGAGGACTGCCACTTTCTTAATTTTCATTCATTTCTCCATTTCTTATCTGATCAACACTTTTTTTGCCCCTTCAAAAGCAAAACCATAATGATGTATTCTTTCCTGCTCTTTGCACCATACAAAGATGCTGTTCGCAGTACTTTGCGAACAGCAATCACTCGTAAGTATTATACACTATCTTTCCCAAAAGAAACAGTACTATCTTACTCTTCCATCTGATCATCCATCTGATACTTTGTCAGATCAACCTTTCCATCTACTACTTCCACACCGTCTTCTCTCAAAAGCTCTGCCTGTACACCTGCTCCACCAAATGCAAATGCTCCGGCAAGCTCGCCTTTCGCATTCACAACACGGAAACATGGAATGTGATCTGGATCTGGATTCTTATGAAGCGCATTTCCAACTGCTCTTGACATCTTTTCATTTCCTGCCATCTTCGCAACCTGTCTATAAGTTGCCACATGCCCCTTCGGAATCCGTTTCACAGCTTCATAAATTCTTTTTGTAGGACTGTCTGTTACAAGATCATAGCTCTCACCGATCATCCGTTCAATATCCTTGTCCGGAACAGATCCATCCAGAATAATTGTATTCCAATGCTCTTTATTCTGATGATATCCCGGAATTACCGATGGATACGCTGCACGCCAGAAATCTCTCCATCTCGGATCCGTCTTTACATTCAAATGAATCAATTCGTCTTTTTCATAGATCCACAAAAATATCTTTTTACCTGGCTTTACACGGATCACCTGCCATCGTTGGTCTTTAAAAGGCCTGTCTTCATAGCTGTCCGGGAAAGTTAATCCATAGGCAGCAGCTTCTTCTCTTGTTTTCATCTCATCTTACCTCTCATATTTTCATTTACGTAATTATTTTCAAACCGGAAGGACAGATAATAGACATAATCATTCTTCTCCCTAAAATTTCCCTGCTCCATTTCTTTTACCGGAATTGCTTCCAATCCATCTTCTCCGTAAATCAATGCCATCAGACCCTGTTCTGTATCCCGCTGAATCGGAACTTCACCTTCCACTTGTGTCGCACTTCTTCCATAATATTCTCTGTTTTCTACATTTTCCAGAATCGGAAAATCTGTAGAACATTTGGAATAATCGTCTGCTATGATCAATTTCACTCGAAACAATTCAAAATCCGGTATCACCGCAATTACACCTCTTTTAGCCGATTCAAGCCCATCATAGTCCAAATCTGCCACTTTACTTTTATTGATTAATTCTCCCGCCTGATACTCTGACAAATAAATTGTCAATGTCTTATACTCTTCTTTTACATAAAAATTAAAAAGATATGCCCCATCTGTTCCCGACAATAATTCTGCGGTTTTCATTTCTGCACTTGTCCGGTCAACTGCTGTAATATAATTCTTCGGCTGCATCACCTTATGAACGAAAACTGCTCCTAAAACCAGAACCATGATCACTGCAAATGTCGTTACCACTGCTAAAATGCTCTTTAAATTTTTCTGTTTCTTTTTACTGTCTTTCGTAACTTGTATAATGTTGTCTTCTGACTTTTTTTCCTACATTTTCTGCGTCAATATCCTCCCCTGCAAGAAATTCATTTATGCTGATTCCCAATATCTCACATAGTTCCATATAAACCGACACATCAGGTAAGCAAATGCCTCGTTCCCATTTTGATACTGATTTGTCACTCATATTTAATTTTTCCTGCAAGCTGTTTCTGCGTCATTCCCAGGGCTTTACCGTTTCCCTGCAATATATTTTCCAATTTTAACAAGATCCATACATTTCACCTACTTTCTGTTTACACTAAGCATAAAGGATATTTTCCAAAATGAACACCCCTTTGGAGTAGAATTTGACACATATTCTCTTTTCTTGCATATTTTGAAACGAGAATCTTATATCACTCTGGAGGATTTATGAAAAAGAAATTGATTTCCGTAATACTCGCTTCTGCTCTGACTGTTGGACTGTTATCAGCCTGCGGTTCTGATTCTTCCAAATGATAATGATCCAAATTCCAAAATCGACACAACAGAAACCGGCTCCAACACAACCAAATCAGATACCAGTTCTGCACCTGTCTCTGTGACATTGAACGAGGTAGCCCATTCTATCTTCTATGCCCCTATGTATGTTGCAATTGAAAATGGATATTTTGAAGATGAGGGAATTGAACTCACTCTCGTAACTGGTTTTGGAGCCGACAAGACAATGACTGCTGTCATCTCCGGTGAAGCTGATATTGGATTCATGGGATCAGAAGCATCCATCTACACATATAACGAGGGTGCTAACGATTCTGTTGTCAACTTTGCCCAACTGACTCAGCGCGCCGGTAATTTTCTTGTTGCCAGAGAAGAGATGAAAGATTTTAAGTGGACTGATTTAAAGGGGAAAGATGTTCTTGGTGGTAGAAAAGGTGGTATGCCGGAAATGGTATTTGAATATATTTTAAAGAAAAATGGAATTGATCCACAAACAGACCTCAACATCAACCAGGGAATTGATTTTGGTTCCACTGCTGCCGCCTTTTCAGAGGGAAGTGGAGACTTTACTGTTGAATTCGAGCCAAGTGCAACCGCTTTGGAAATGGAAGGAAAAGGATATGTTGTAGCCTCACTTGGTACTGACAGCGGCTATGTTCCTTACACTGCCTACAGCGCAAAGAAGAGCTATCTCGACAAACATCCTGAGATTATCCAATCCTTTACAAAAGCGCTTCAAAAAGGTATGGATTTTGTTCAGATTCACACGCCAGAGGAGATTGCTTCCGTGATTGCCCCTCAATTTTCTGAAACAGATCTTAAAACCCATCACAGCGATTGTAAACCGTTATTATACACAGGATACCTGGAAAGCAGATCTTATATTTGAAAAAACGAGAGTTTCGAGCTGCTTCAGGATATTCTGGAAAGTGCCGGAGAACTGGATTCACGCGCTCCTTATGAAAAAATCTTGTTACAACTGAATTTGCCAAAAAAGCTATGGAATAAATCATTTCTTGCAGAAGAAAACGCATTCCACTATAATAAAAAAGGAAAGCCAGACTTCTGGCTTCCTTTTTTCAAAAAATCGCAATAAACAAAAACAAAATTACTTTTTTCGAAAGGACATTGTATTACTATGATTGATTAAAAAACTGATTCCTTACGGAGGACTTAAGAAAGAACCATTTTCAGGTACACATCATGGAATGCGCTATTTCTTTCGCGGAGATGACGGAAAAAGCAGCACAACCTTCACCGTATTCATTTATCCAGAACCGTGGTGCTTTGAAGATACACCGGAAGAAGAGAAAGAACAGAAGACATTTCCGCTCTCCGATGAAGGAATGGATGAAGCCATTGCCTGGCTTTTCGAACGCTTTGAAACTGAGAAATCCAAATGGTTGAATGCGAGTCGCGATGCAATGCACATTGTAAATAATCAGACCTTCTGATTATAATCCCCAAACATCTTCTTCATATGAACATTCATAATATAATAATACATCGCGATCAGGAGACCTCCTGCCAGCACCCATGCTGCCGGGCTTGCCAGACATACTCCAAGGTAACTTCTTTCCTTCGCTGCGATCAATGCTACCACACCTCTTCCGATCAGTTCAGCAACACCGGCCATCATCGGCAGCAGGCCGTAACCGAGTCCCTGAATTCCATTTCTGTAGATATTCACAATTGCAAGCGGAATAAAGAAAAGTCCGATACATTTCAGATAGATATCCACAGAACTCATGATAATATCCACATCCTCTGAGACAAACAGATAGGTCATGTATTTTCCTACTGTCATGATAAATGTTGCTGCTACAAGAGAGTAACCGATACCAAGAATTGTACACGCCTTGAAACCTTGACGGATTCTTGGTACATTTCCGGCTCCGATATTCTGGGCTCCGTAAGTTGCCATTGTTGTTCCCATCGCTACATATGCCTGTGTCACAACCTGCTCAATCTTACTTGCCGCAGTAAATGCCGCCACAAGCGTAGATCCCAAAATATTCAGGGCAGACTGAACCATCATAGTTCCAATTGCCGTGATAGAATATTGCAATGCCATCGGAAGTCCGATCTTTAACTGGATCGCATAAATCTGTCCGCCAACATGCCAGTCTTCCTTTTTCAGATGAAGAATCGGAATCTTCCACATAATATAAATAAGACAGAGTACACCTGATATGCCCTGTGCTACTACCGTCGCGATTGCCGCACCCGGTGCGCCCATCTGAAACACAATGATTAAAAACAGATCCAACACGATATTCAGCAACGCACTGATAATCAGAAAGTACAATGGAATCTTACTGTTTCCCAGTGCTCTTAAAATACTGGATAACAAGTTATAAAGCATCTGCGCCAGGATTCCTCCGCTGACGATCATAATATACTTATATGCATCTGCAAAGATATCTGACGGAGTATTCATCAGATGCAAAAGTGGTTTCATAAATAACATAAAGGTAACCGTAAGAAACAGTCCGATCAACAACGAAAGGATTCCTGCCCCTGCAACGGTGCGCCGCATCCCCTGCATATCTCCCGCACCAAACTTCTGTGCTGTGAGAACAGTAAATCCAGCTGTCATTCCAACCACAAATCCATAGATTAGAAACATAATTGTTCCTGTACTTCCAACCGCGGCAAGTGCTTTCGTTCCAACGAACTTACCTACGATCACAGCATCCGCCATATTATAAAACTGCTGGAAAACATTTCCAAGAAAGATGGGAAATGTAAAACTTAAGATCATCTTCATCGGGCTTCCAACAGTCATATCATTCTGTACTGATTTCATTTTGCTCCTCCTTTTCCGTATTTATCAGTGACTACATACATAACACATCCCGTCCGTTGATTACTGTTCACAAGAGTTGTCTCGTAACCAACGGACGGGATGTGTTTTTGAAAAACGTGCTTATTATATACTAGTTTTTCCCTGATGTAAATATCCTGAAAAGGAGTTTTTACATTTCTTTCAAACCGTAACGCTTCACTCAAAAATCATCTATATGGGAAGATGCTATTCCAGGAACAGCACTTCTTCCTCCACCAGCTCCAGCGCATCCGGCAGTCCTTTTTCCAGGATCTTCTCCTGATTTTCTCTCTGCACAAACCAGGAGATCACAGGCGGATCTGCCTCTTCATTTGCAGGTTTCAGATAATAATTATCTTCGAAAGGGAGTGCTGCCTTACTCTCTAATAGAAATGGAATCTGATTCTTTCCACCTTCTCCCCAGACCGGAACAAAATCATGCGCACGATAACCGATATAGTTGGTATTTTCCGGGATATTTCTTTGCTCTGTATGCAACGTAATTCCCCAGTCTGTCAGCTCTGCTGTATGTTCATCTACATAAACTGCTCTTGTGAAATTCTTGCATCCGGTCAGCCGTGCCGCTTCTTTTCTCTGCGGATTCTGGAACAATTCTTTCGTCTTCCCTGCTGCCACAATCTGCCCCTGGTCGATGATCAGCAGTTCTTCACTGAACCGGTACACTTCATCTCTGCTGTGAGACACCATGATCACAGTACCCTCATAATCTTCGAGAAGCTCCAGTAATTCCTGCTGTAGACGGTCCTTCAGATACATATCAAGTGCTGAAAATGGTTCATCCAAGAGAATCACATCCGGTTTGTAAGCCATGATTCTCGCAAGGGCTACCCTCTGCTGCTGGCCTCCGGAAAGCTCTGCCGGGAATCGTTTTTCCAGTCCTGTCAGCTGAAATTTCTCAATCATCTCACGCACACGTTTTGCATTCTCCTGCTTTTTCCCTTTTAATCCGACGGCAATATTCTTTTCCACCGTCATTGTAGGGAAAAGTGCATAATTCTGAAACAGATAGCCAATGTTACGCTTCTGTGGTTTTAAATTCACTTTATTTTCGCTGTCGTAAACTGTCTTTCCTTCAATTTTGATCAATCCGCTCTCCGGCGGCTCGATTCCTGCAATACTCTTTAGTGTCATGCTCTTTCCACATCCGGATGCGCCGAGGATTCCGATTCGTTTAGAATCACTTTTAAAATCTATGTTCAGCTCAAATGTATTCAGTTTTCTCTGAATCTTTACTTCTATCGCCATCTCTTACCACCTCTTGACATTCTTCATTTTCTTGCCCGAGATCAGATTCATCAGGAAGATCACCAGGAATGCGATCACCATGACAATCGCAACCCACACGCCCGCTGTCATATAGTCTCCGTCCTGAATGACCATTGCAATCTTCTGCGAGATTGTTCCTGTCTTTCCCGGAATATTTCCAGCAAGCATAGATGTCGCTCCATATTCTCCGAGTGCTCTGGCAAATGTAAGAATCGTTCCGGATGCGATTCCAGGCCCTGCGGTTGGGATCACTACTTTCCAGAAGATTTCTGTATCAGACATGCCAAGTGTCCTTCCTGCATAGATCAGATTCACATCGATCTGTTCCATAGCAGCACGGGCATTTCTGTACATCAGCGGAAATGAAATTACTGTGGCAGCAATGATACATCCAAGCCATGTCTGTACTACTTTGATTCCAAAATTTTCAAATAAAAAGATTCCAAACGGTCTTCTCCTGCTGAAGATCAGTAACAGAAAGAAGCCGGCCACTGTCGGCGGAAGTACCATTGGCAAGGTCAGTATTCCATCTATAATAGCCTTTTTCCCCGGAGTTGTCTTCACAACCTTACGTGCCGCATAGATTCCCAGAAAAAAGGAAAATATCGTAGCTACGATTCCTGTTTTTATTGAAATAAATAATGGGCTCCAATCCAGATTCTTCAGGATTTCCATCATTTCATCCATTCTATCATTCACTCTCCTTTACAACTATAAGAAAAAGGCTGTCCGAAACTTTTCATTTCTGGCAGCCTCTACTGTTACTGTTCACACGATGTGCGACCAGCAACGCATCTCGCCATTTTAAATCGCCTTTGGCGATGGGGCGAGATGCATTCAAGTCAAAACACGCATCCTCCGTGTCAATCAGCAAAGTGATTGACACGGGAGTGAACAGTAACCCTCTGCTTCTATAGTAACACATCCGTTACTATCACACTATCTTTATTCTACATTTGTATCGAAGTAATAAGACTCAAATACTTTCTTTGCATTGTCTGACAGAACAAACTTGATGAAATCATCTGCTGCTGCGTTCTGTGCATCATCAGCCTCATCATTTACTACACGTGCGATCGGATAGATTACATTTCCTGTCAGATCATACCCTACTGTCTGAAGAATATCGAGTTCGTCCTCGAATCCATATGTATCAGAGTAGTAAGTTGTTCCAACTTCACAAGATCCTTCCACTACTGCGGAAAGAACCTTGCTTACGTTGTCCTGCTCGCTGATCTCAAGTCCGCCAAGTGCTTCTGATACTTCTTCTGTTGTGATTGCTGAAGGATCATCCACCTTCGGAAGAACTCCCATATTCATAAGTGCGGTTCTTGTATACTTACCTACCGGTACGCTTCCACCGGCAAGTGCAAAGGCTTTCTGCTTCGCTTAAGTTATCAAGTCCTGTTACCTTTGTTCCGCTGTCTTTTCTTGTCACAGCTACTACCTGGTTGTTTACAACATTCGCTCTTGTTCCGTCTACTACAAGACCGTCGGACTCAAGCTGGTCCATCTGCTTCTGTGCTGCTGAAAAGAAGATATCACACTCATATCCTTCTTCAATCTGTGTCAGAAGTGTACCTGAACTGTCTGCATTGTATGTGATCTTTACGTTCGGATGCTCTTCGTTATACTGTGTTACGAGCTCATCCATTACATTCTTTAAGCTGGCTGCAATAAATACCTGGATCTCTGTTTCTTCTTCATCACTGACTTTGTTGTCAGTTACTTCTGTTTTTGCTGTGTCGTCTGTCTTTTCGTCGGCTTTTGGATCCACATCCAGTCATAGAAAACACCATTACGGCTGCCATCATTGCTGCTAAAATTTCCTCTTTTTTCATCCTA
>ENA-OQHD01000214-OQHD01000214.1-human-gut-metagenome-genome-assembly--contig:-NODE-214-length-24479-cov-5.629024_pt1 | contig 24479 bp, 34 predicted proteins | sample MGYA00242560_ERZ504711 | MGnify/ENA primary metagenome ERZ504711 (study PRJEB26092, sample SAMD00036198) | human gut metagenome | host: Homo sapiens | study: EMG produced TPA metagenomics assembly of...
GATACTTCTTGACCAGATGACAGATTTGCCTATAAAAAATAGTATAAGATTCTTCTGAGATAAAGCCATCAATATTTTTTAGCACAATGAGATACTTCTCTGTTGTTTGTGACAGAAGGCGGTCTAACATTTCTAAAAAGAGGGATAGTTTATCAATATTAGAAACCCATTCAAAAGATAGATTCTTGTTCTCAATGGCAAAAAATTGGGCTAAAATTTTTTGTGAGTAGTTGGTCTAGTGTTAGAGGGAGATTCTCCAAATGGTATTCTACCTGTCCACAGTTTAAGTTTATATGCCGATTCATTGCCCTTTCTATAAGCTCTACTTGTTCATTAATTTTCTCCAAATGGCCTACTATATCAACTTGATTGACAATTTTACGAAGGTAACCGTGAGCAAGTGTTCCTTTCTTGTATTCCATCTGCTCCAGTAAATCCTTAAAACTTGAAATGTCGATATAGTGATAGCTACTTCGCTTCACTATTTCTCCAACTTCATCAAGTATGGTAGGCTCCTCATAATCAAAAATACTTAAGTCCTCACTTGAGTATTTTTTCCACCAAAATACCAGTTCAAAATTTGCCAAATATAATATTTGAGTTCTTTATTCTGACCAACAATTTGTGTGATTGCACCAATATTTAATTCAATACGTTCTTTGTAAGGATGTTGTACAAAATATTTCATATGACCACCAACTTATTATCACTGACGATTTCTTCTTGCTTAGTTTTACCACCTATAATTAATGTCATCTCTGAAAATTGCTTTTCAGTAACCGCCAAAAGTCTCACATTCCCAGCAGGAAGATTGCTCATCTTTAACTTCTTATAAAATTTATTTGCAAAGCTTCTATTAGGACAAGTGCGATAGTAGACCGAAAATTGTAACATTTCAAACCCATTTGAAATTAATTCTTTACGAAATTACGATATATCATTTTTTCATCCTTGGATTCCATTGGTAAATCCAAAAAAACATAATAATCTCAATGCTTCATACCTCATCTTATTTTCTCCACTCTAAACTTGATACCACTGGGCAGTGAAATTTACTACTATCTTTTTCCGAAATATATTTGATAAAGCCTTTGACATATTTGTCCATAGCAACTGTCACTGAGCAAGTCTCTTTGCCATATTTGATTTAGCATTGAGTAAATCTGTCAATCCCAACCTATACTCATACTTAAGGAATTCCTGATCTCGTAGATTATCATATACCCAAACATCTACAATCTGTCTAAATGGCTCCATCAAATCGTCAACCAAATTAAACTGATTGTATTCACTTTTTATGGAAGATTCCTAATAGGCCATTTAAACCATAACCCGCCACTATTCTAGCCATCTGAGCCCTCATGATAGCATATCCATAGTTTAAACCAGCATTGATGACATCAGCTTCTTGCTGAGTTACTCTGACAAATTGTTTACCAAAGAGCTCATTAAAGTAGACCTTGGCAGCATGTCCTTCTCTATTCGTTCTATCACCAGGTTCTATCTGCTCTTTATAGTCTGAAAGTAATCTAATGTTGTCCAGACTTTTTTCAAACATGGCTAGAACATCCTCTTGGTTATTGATTTTATAATAAGTTACAATCTGCCATGCCTTGTCCTTTTGTTTCTGAGACCAATCCAGCTGTTCTTTCAAGCGCTTGTACGCTCTAAAAGTGCCCACTTTTTGTGAGTGATAAAATTCCTGTTGGTAAATGTTCGTTATCACAAACGACTAAGGCAATATTATATTTACTTAAGGCACTTAATAGACGAAGGGTAACAACTGTATCCCCACCTTCTGCAACGATTATCGAAATATCACTTAGTGGCACCGTAAACTCTTGTCCCATCTTTTGCACTAATAAGTTATCAAGCTTTAAGCGCATCTTCTCACTTTGACTGACATGTACAACTCTCCAAGTCATTTCTTCTCCTCTTTAAATAACGAAAACACCCTGCCATAAAATGACAGGGTGTTGATTTCGGCATGAAGCCTTATCTTTGTAGCTTCTGCAAGATTTAAGTAACTGTGTAAGGCGTCCCTTACACGATTATTATAGCATATGATAACTATAATTGCAACACTTTCTAACAATTAATATTAAAAATCTAGCTTAGGCTTATCACCCTCAATTTTTGATGATATGCTGATTTCCTAGGACATCTGTTCTTACCTTATAAATAGAAATATTTGATTTTCCTAGCCCTTTTATACATCGTCCTGACTTATCTGCAGAACCTAAAATTTCAATAAGTGACTCATTCTTCTCAAATTTATCTTTTGAATAAGGCTTTAACTCTACATAATATTTCACATTAGGCATAGTTCGAGAAAGAAAACGGAAAAGCTGTTGTTCTTTTGTTTCTGTATCTTTAACGAGTAACAAATCATTTTTATAAAGTGTAAACTTGAATTCTGAATCAGAATCTACACCCTCTTTTTTCTTAATGTCATTGTATTTTTCCTGGGAAATCTTATATGTTCCTGTCCCTTTTTCAAATTGTAAATCAGCATATTTCAGTCCTAAAATTTCATATTTACCAGTATTTTTATTGAAATAGACATCTGTTCTCCAAGGTTTTAATGACTGTAAGACAACTTTATTTTTACTATTCTCTGGAGTAATATCAATAGGATTACCTAAAAGCTTACTATCATAGTATTTAAGACTCTTGATTTCAGGACCATTGCCATTTTTTACTATATTTACGAATATAGCCATGTTCTTCTTTATATTTTAGGAAAGGATTACATGGTACTTCTTTCCCATTTTCATTCATTTCCTTATTAGGATAGTTCTCTGAAAATTGGCTCGATAACTTTCTCAAAGGTTTGTGGGTCGTGACGATACATGAGGAAATTTTGACTTATCCTTCTTATAAATCTTCATAAAGGCATCATAACCATCCTGAGTATAGATATCTTTGATTTTCCCTAAGACATAAGTTTCATCCTTCTTATCTTTTCCTACTTTAGCCTGTCTTGTCGCATAAATAGTGGTATCTGATAGTTTACGATTAAACTTAGAATCTACTTGATATGAGAATAAGATACTGTCTTCAAATTCTTTACTCTTCAATGTATCAACAAAATGTTGATAAGGGGCTTTGAACACAGATTCCTTGTACTCATCATCACTAATAAGTTCACCTGTTTCAATATCAAGGAGTTGGTCTTCTGAATAACTTACAAGGGTATTCTTTTGTTTTTTCCACAAATTCAACTGACTTGAGGCGGCAATAATCAATGCATCGACAGCATGGTGATGATAAGTATCACGAGTCTTCTCAATTTCCCAATGGCGTCTCAATTGAGATGTAAATTGGCCACGAACCACGGAAACTTTTGTATCAATCTTGTGAGCTCTAAAGTGTTCTTGAAGGGCATTGAGGACAACTCTTGAAGCGTATCTTGTATCTACAAGATTTCGTTCAATAAATTTCTTTCGAACATCAAACTTTGAAATATCTTCTTCTGTAAGGAGGTATTCTTTTTTCTTGTTCGAAAGTGTTTTTGACTCACGTACAAAAGCTTTTAATTCACGGAAAGACCACGCATCATCCATACTATCTAAAGCCTGATAAGGTGTTCGTTGTCCTTTTTCTTGGTTAGCAGTTGCATAAACCAAAACCTTATTTGCAAGGCTATCATCGAATGTGATAGAAAGAGGTAAAATATGATCTACTTCAAACTGATTAGGATTATTTATCAAATCATGGATTGAGATTGTCTTACCAGTATAAAGGCAACGTTCTCCTTGCTGATGCCAAAGGCGGATTTTAGTCGCTAATTGCTTATGACCGTGGAAAACACTATGTGGTAATTCAGCCTTTCCATTATATTGGTTAGCAGCCTTAAGCGTTGCTGCATCTTTTTCATCTTTGTTGGCTTTTTGAATCTTTTGAATAGCTTTCTTTTCATCATCTTCATTTGTTTCACGAGCCATTTCGATGACAATATTGTCAAAGTCTCCGTATTCTTTAATCGCCGCATTTACGATTTTTATAGCCTGGCGAACAGACTTAGCAACAACAGGATTATAGATTTCTTCAGTTAATAGTTTCTCATCTATATATTTTGTTTTATTTGAAGACGAAGTTGTTTTTTGTTTTCCAAGTCGTGTCAGGATAGTCATTTGCTCTTCTGACGTCTCATACAATTCTGGAATTAACTCCATCATCAGTTTGACAGAAAAATTATGCCATCCTTTTCCAAAAATGGAACTATTTGCTTTGCGGAATTGAACCAATTCGTCAACTTGCTTCTGGCTAAAGCTACCATCAGCAAATTCATGTTCTAAGGCTTCTTGAATACCTTCCCTCTCAGTGTTTAATGTTAAGACATAGGCTAATTTATCAAGCGTTTCTCTATCCATTTGTTCAATATCTAAGGTTTCAAGCGTTTTCATTTTTCGATAGGCTTCGAAAGTATGAATCTCAGCCTTACCTGATTTGTCGATACGGTATCCCTTGATATCTGCAACATCACAAGAAAGTAACTTAGCGATATATTTAAAAAGTTTCGCTGGCCCCATTGCCTTTTCATTTTTGACATAATTAATGATTTGATTCTTCTGTTCTTTGCTCAACTTTTTGGTTTCAGTAGGAACTGTTAGATTGTTCAAATCATTTAGCAAATTGAATTCTTGAGCCGTGTAGGAAGCTTTTGCTGCTCTAAACTCGTCTGGATAAAATGTACATTTCCCAATTAGAATTCCAAAAATATTGTCTAAAGTTTCTCCACTCGTTCTGTAACGACCATAATCAGTCCGTGACTTTTCATTTCCGGGTCCATGATAATATTTCCGTTTTCCAGTTAAAATTTCGAGATAACGATTAATAAATTCATCTGTAATCTGTGGATTAAATTCTTGTTGAGTTTGCAGTATCCTTAAGGCTTCTGAACGATAAGCTGATGTTGGAAAGACATTAATCAAGCGATGTTTTTTGCCATCTTTCTCAACAGTAAAATCACCACGTAATTGACCATATGTTTGGTAGCGTTCCAACTGTATCTGTCCCGGTGTCTTAGTTTCTAATTGTTTACTATTTTCCTTAACAATTTGTGCATAGTCTCCTACTGATGAATTTCCGTCATCACTAGCATCATCGAGGTAACTAATCCCACGGTGTTTCACCATATTTTTAAGAGCGATAAACAGTTCTTCATTAGACAATTCATCGGTCAAGCCCTTAACTCGTAATTGATATGGGTTAAGATTAATTGAAATCTTCGTAAAATCGGTGATTAATCCACTTTCCTCAAATAGACGATTTAAACGAACTATACGATGTTTTTTACGTCGTGTCAAGCGTCTTCCTTGACGATTCGTTCTACGTACTAGGTTATTTTCCGCTTGAGCTGCTGGGAAGATGCGTGAGTTTTTATGGATAATTTCTCCTGTCACTTTGTTAAGGATACCTACACCAACAGAACCTATACCGATATCAAGTCCTAAAACTAAGTCACTCATTTAATAATCTCCTTATGCTTTTTTCTAATATTTTACACTAATATCTGAAAGTTTACAACAGCTTTTGTAAACGCTATAATCTATGTTTTAAAAAATCAATTTAATATCATTTTTATCTAAACAACGTTATTCACTTCATTCCGAAACCTAGAAAAAATATAAGTAGTCCTCCCTCTAACGACTTTGCTCATGTAAAAAACCAAGTCAGCTTAGACTTGGTTTTGGATTTTATTTTTGAACAAATGATTTTAAACTACTAACTTGTTGGCAAGGACATCGGAATATTAAGCTTCACCTTCATCTTACCGTTGGTAACTGTGGCTTGGTCAATCTCGTATCCTATTTCAGGAAGCTTGATCTGGATCTGGTTGTTAACCATACGAACACCACTGCTAGACTGGGCAATACTCTTCTTGAGATAAGGCAGAACCAGTGATTTTGGAACTGGAAGGCGACCAAGGTGGGCACCTGCCAAATCTAGTAGGATGACTTCTTTGTTAGTGCTAACCGTAAAATCAAGGCTAAATGTTGATTCGATAAGGCCAAGAGATACGGGAACCTTAGCTGTTAGATAGGCATCATTCAACTCTACGGTACTGTTTTGCAAGGTCTCATCATTAGATTCAGCCATGCTTGCTTTTAGGACTTGGCGAAACTGATTACTATCAAGATTAATCTCGGTTGAAAGGCCACCTGATGATAGGGATGCCCCACCGATACCAGCCTGGGCTAAATCAACAAGAGATGTTTGTGTTGATACATTTTTTTAAATTGGTCTTGACTGTCGATATTGTCCGGAATAAGTAGAGCCACCACTGCCAAAAAGAGCACAATGACGAGGATAAGGAGTCGCTTAAACCATTTCCACATAGGGATACCTCATTTCAATTTTTCACTTTTGACGTCTATTGTACTGTAATCAAGGGTAAAAAAGCGAGTAAGAACTGGAAATTCTCTCATACTTTTTTTAATCCAATAGGTAGGGTTCAAGAGATTCATAGACCTTTAAGTAGGCATTGTCATATAGGTGAACGCCGTCATATGGTGGAACCACTGATTTCCATAAGTCTCCTCGGTTATATCATTAGTACCGATATTGATGAAAACCTTAGTCGGTCTCAAATCCAAAAGCAGGGAATGGATATGCTGGACAAATTCATCCGTATTCAAACCACTGATGCCTCGATTATAGATGATATCGTCGATACCTCTACTCCCAGCAAGTTCACAAAGGGGAAAAAGCTCCATGAGAGAGGAGACAATGAAGAGCATCTCCCCCTTGATGACGACCTCATTTAAGTACTGATAGTTTTTCAGCTTGGTTTCTTATGTGGGAATATATCCACTTAACCTTTTAACGATAGTATAAAGTCATCGTTAAAGGTATTACCTCGACAAACTTAGGGTTATCTATCTCACTCTTTTTTCCAAATCTTAAGAAGAAATCTATAAGAGCATCTAGCAATTCAATCTAATAATGATGCTAACAAATACGAATACTCTGCTTTTGAAATATAGTCTTCATGGAACAACTCTTCTATATCAAGTCTCATTCCATCAATCTTCAATGCGTTATCTTCCGTAAAATACATTCTATCAGCGAGAGGTGTGTAGTTATTATAGGTAAAATAACCTTTTTTTCCGTTTTATACTGCTTTTTTTATTCAGCCATTCAAATGGGCTTACTCCATACTTCTTGTGAAACTCTTTAAAATCTGGTGTCTTGAAAATTCGAAAGCTTTTGCTTCACTTATTACTTTAGCAAAAATACATATAGTCATTTGAATAAACCGTATATTTCCCTTTAAAGTAATCTCCTATCGAACCAGTTCCTGCAAATAAGTCTGCAAAGGTTTCTCCCTCAATTTTATATTTGTCAATAACTTTCTCAATAAAAGTTAACAATTTTGTCTTATTTCCCAAATAGCACATCATTCAACCCTATCCTTATTTTCAAGTTTATATTCAATAATCTCTTCTAGTTGACATTGAAGTGCTTCACATAGCCTTGCAAGTGCCTCCATAGAAACTGTCTCATCTTTAGATAATCTAGATAATGTCGAATTTGTAATCCCAGCCATATCTCTCAAAGATGTTTTGTTAATTCTCCTTTTCAACGTTAACTCCCACAGTCGTTCATAACTAAAACCCATGTAGTTCCTCCGTCCACAAAAGTGGAATATTATTCTATAAATATAGAATTGTTATATCACAGAATGCCACTTTATAATTAACCGCTTTTAAACTTATTATGTACCTTTTTTGGAGTTTTGAGTGATAAAAAGGCACTCTAGGGAATTATTCACCAGAGTGCACCCGTCATTATTTCCAATTAATTTTAGCTGAAATTCCTAGCTGCTTAGTTAACTTTTCAAGCTTATTTTTAGTATCTTTTCTTGAAAAATTTATGAATAGCCATACACCTGGAGCCACTTCTGATGAAATTGGTCTGCCATTATAAGTTGAAACTTTTCTACCTAAAACGACTCCAGCAGTTAGTACATTTGGCGCTATTAACTCTTCTATCTGTTGTTTGTATTTATCATCGACAAGTATTGATTTTACGAAATCAACAAACAGACCTCTTGCAGACTTTGATTGTAGTGTATGATCATCATATTGAATTTCAAACATATCTGATAGACTAACCTCATTCGTTAATTCACCCTCTGAAACACCAAACAGATCAATATTTGCAATATCATCAATGATCTCAAAAAGCAGTCTCATACAATTGATCTGACTGGGCTTTTGAAAGCTTCCCAATATAAGATTTGTTTCCAATAGTTGAATTCATCATTTGGTAATCTGATTTCTCAGTGAAATCTTGAATGAGTCGCTTCTCCAAATAATCGGTATCAGCTTTTGATAATTTCCCATCTGTTCTGGAGAAAAATAAAACTGACTCAACCCATTTCTTATCTTCTTTAGAAAAGTGTTGATATAACCGTTGATAAATGGTTTGTCCTGCAGCTTGCCCCACGTAGCGTTTATTTCCACCAATTAAAACATAGATAGCTGTATGACTCGCAAAGTCTTGTTCTTTTAGATAAGGCAAGTCACTGCGATTCATGGAAACTAGCATTGCCGGCTCACGTTCAAAATATGAAATATTATCTTTTTGTGAATCTGAGAATATAAAAATCTGCTTCATAGCCTTGTCTCCCATGGAATTTCGATAATATATTATATCACGTAACCGTTACCAAAATCATCTAAGCTATCAACTCTACGGTGTAAAACCCGTCAACTCAAGGATCCATAACATTTCTGTCAACTCTACGGTTCGCCATGAAAAAGTCATTTTTACACGGAAAAAGGGCAATCCGAGGATTCCCCCGAGCTGCTCAAAACCTTATTGTATCACCGTTCCACACGAGTGAGCAGACCTACACACTCGATGTGATGCGTCTGCGGAAAAAGATCCACTGGCTGTACTTTCTTCAATTCATAGCCCAACTCTTGATAGCGTTTGATATCACGCGCCATGGTTGCTGGGTTACATGAGACATAAGTAATCTTCTCAGGTTGCATGGCGACGCTGGCTTTGATGAAGCTTTCCGTCAACCCCTTGCGTGGTGGATCTACAATGATGACATCTGGTTTGATACCATCCTGGCTCCACTTGGCCATGGCATTTTCAGCTGAGTCAGCCACATAGTGGGCATTTGTAATGCCGTTGCGTTCTGCATTTTTCTTAGCATCTTCAACAGCTGTTTCGATGACTTCAACGCCGTAGACTTCCTTGACCTGTTTCGCAAATGACAAACCGATTGTCCCGATTCCTGAATAGGCATCAATAACAATGCTGTCGCTGTTTAGATCTGAGAAATCAATGGCTATTTGATAGAGTTTTTCAGCCATCTCAGTATTAACCTGATAGAAAGACTGGGCAGAAATCTCATAGTCATTGCCCAACATCCTATCTGTGATGGTGTCTTGACCATAAAGGGTGCGAAACTCCTTACCAAAGATGGCGTTAGTGTTCTTATCGTTGATGTTTTGAATGATTGAAACAATACTTGGAAAGGCTTCCGTAATCTTAGCAATGACTTGGTCAATACGGAAAACTTTTGGTTTGGTCGTTACAAAGACCAACATCATCTGACCTGAATAATGACCACGACGAACTACCAAATGACGAATCAAACCTGTCTGCTCCTTCTCATCATAAGGTTTGAGGTCATAACGACGGAGAAGGTCACGGACAAAGACAATGAGTTTATCAATTTCCTTGTCTTGAATGAGGAAATCTTCAATTGGAATCAAGTCGTGCGAATTCTTGCGGTAGAAACCTGTTTCAAGCTGACCTTTAACACGGCGAACGGGCACCTGCGCCTTATTACGGTAGGCGTAAGGTGTTTCCATACCTAGTGTTTCAGCAACTTCTACGTCCGAGATACCGGCTGTCTTATAGAGGTTATCGACGACTTGTTTACGCTTGAACTTAAGCTGCTCAGTGTAAGTCATATGCCCAAAATCAGCAATCCCTGAACGAAGATAAGTAGCATTAATATCCTGATTACGACTTGGTGAAAGGGTCACATACTCCTCAACCTTACCAAAGCCGATATTCTTATTAAGCTTAAGCACACGCATTCTGATGACTTCACCCGGTAGGGCATTATCCACGAAAAAGACAAAGCCGTCGACCTTGGCTACGCCTGATCCTTCATGTGTCAAATCGACAATTTCAACTTCTACAATAGCGTTTTTATTTAACATAATCCAACTTTCTTTATTCTGATAGGCTTCTAAGATTTCCTAAAAAGCCACTTGTTACCCTCCATTATAGCATATATAAATTAAATTTATTGCTGGCTATAAATATTATAGATTTTTCAGAAAAGTTAAACGGTGCTATCATAGGTCCATGACAAAAAAATTAAACGACTCAGCAACTTGCTAGATGTCGTTTCTATCTAAAGGAGAATAGAAATCATGCCAGATATTACCATTCATACAATCGAAACTGCACCAGAAGAAGTTAAAGACGTCCTTCAAACAGTCAAAGATGCCAATGGGGGATTCATTCCAAACTTGATTGGTCTCCTTTCTAATGCGCCAACTGCGCTTGAAGCTTACCGCACTGTCGGTGAAATCAATCGCCGCAATTCACTGACACCAACTGAACGTGAGGTTGTTCAAATTACAGCCGCTGTTACTAACAGCTGTGCCTTCTGTGTGGCAGGTCACACAGCCTTTTCAATCAAGCAAATCCAAATGACACCACAACTTTTGGAAGCCCTTCGTAACCGTACACCAATCGAAGACGATCCAAAACTTGATACCCTTGCTAAATTCACTATTGCCGTAATCAATACTAAAGGTGCTGTTGGTGACGAAGCCTACAATGACTTCTTGGAAGCTGGCTACACTGCTCAAAATGCCCTTGACGTTATCTTGGGTGTCAGCCTTGCTAGCTTGTGTAACTACGCTAACAATCTCGCACAAACACCGATTAACCCTGAACTTCAAGAATTCGCTTAATTCAAAACCAAACGATAAACTAGAGGAGGACATAAGCCTATGTCACGTTTTTCAAAAGAATTCCTTACTTGGTTGGACACCAACGCTGACCATATTGACCAAGAGTCTGGACCAATTGCGGACCAACTTCTTGAAAAAATTTGCTGAAAACGACGTCTTTAAGATCGGCGTACCTGCTGAGTTTAATGGCCTAGGTGGTGGTCCTACTCACGTTGTTGATGTGCTTAATGAATTGGCACAACACTCTTTGACAGCTTCCTTTATTTCTTGGGGACACCGTACTTTCATCGAGTATATCTTAGCTAGCGACAATGCTTACCCTCGTGAAACATGGTTGAAAGAATTATATACCGGTGAGCGTGCTGGTGGAACTGGCTTGTCAAATGCGGTCAAATTCTTGTCTGATATTGAAGAATTGAATGTTACTATCAGCCAAGAAGGTGATGACTACTATCTCGATGGTCGTTTGCCTTGGGTAACTAACCTTCGTTCTGATAAATTCGCTGCTCTCTTTGCTGCTGACTTTAAAGACGGTAGCCAACCTTGGATTATCACCATTCCATCTGAAGCTGAAGGCCTCAGCCGTTCTGAAGATTTGGAATTTGTTTCCCTTCAAGGTGCTAACACTGCCTCTCTTACTTTTGATCACGTTAAGTTAGATCCTAATTGGGTCCTTTCAAAAGAAGGTGCAGACTATATTGCCAAAACACGTCCGAACTTCCTTGGTTTCCAATTTGGTCTTGCCTTTGGTTTGGCACAACGTTCTCTTGATGAGGTTGAAGCTAGTTTAAACAGTAACCGCAGTGTTCTCCGTGGCGAATTTGAAGCTACACGTGACAACCTTCTTGCTATTCAAGACCAACTCTTTAAAGGTCTTAATGATACTAACTACTTTATCGAAAGACCACGTGAACTTTTCCAATTGCGTATTGATATCGTCGATGTCGTAGCCAACAGCCTGCTCCTCGAACTTCAGGCTAGTGGAGGTCGTGGCTATTTGAAAGAATCTGAGTCAAGCTTTATCCGTCGTTGGAATGAAGGCGTCTTCCTTCCAATTGTATCTCCGAGTGCAGTTCAGCTTCGTCATATCCTTGCAGCTAGCTAGAAAGGCTGTGGACCAATGAAGGTATTTTTCAATAAAATTCCCTTGGCCCTATCTAGTCTGGTACTTGCCCTCTTTAGTTTATCCAATCAAATAAGTCAAAATACCCTGTTTTCACAGGGTATTTGGCTTATAGCCGTTTTTGGCTTTTTCCTAGTTCTAGGACGCCTAATCATTGGTTATAGACAAACTCAAGAAGATTTGCACAATCCAGTCATAGCTTCGGCCTTTCCTAGTTTTTTTATGGCTGCCTTTCTCTTTGCCGGTCGCCTTCCATTAGCTCAAACTGACCTAAGTATCGCATGGATAGTCGTCCTCATTGGACTTTATATTGCCTATATCATCGTTTTTTAGTCTACGTTTTCTGCACCCACTATCTTTGAACCAAGTCTTTCCAAGCTGGTTCGTGATCTACGTTGGACCTGCTATCAGTCTTGTGACAGTACCAGCTAGTGTTCCAACTAGCATCAAGGGACTTATTCTGGGAGTAACGGCATTAGCGACTCTGGCCCTCTTTCCACTTGTTTTGTGGAGAATGAGACAGATAGCCATCCCTCACCTCTATCGATCTATACTTGCCATTTTAGCAGCACCTCTGGCCCTTCTCATTACCAGCTCAATCAAGAGTGGTCAAAGGCCTGATACTATCCTCTTAGTCGGCCTGCTTATCTTCTCCCAGCTTTTCTTTTTCTTCGCCTTGGGACTTTTTACCAGACTCGTTAACAAGGGTTTTGTCCCACTTTTTGCAGCTTTCAGCTTCCCCTTGGTTAATAGCATCAATGCTTTTAAGGCAGCCACTACTAGTCTTGGACTAGTCAATCCAGCTACCCAATTGGTTTATAAGGTAGAGTTCGTCTTCGTTCTTGTCATCATGACCTATTTGCTCTATCATTTTATTAAGCTTTTGTATAATCATTTTATACAAGCTAAACGCTAAAAAACAAGCACGTTCACAGAACATGCTTGATTTTTTATTTATCTAAATCCTAGTTCTTTTAATTTATCCTGGTAACTGTCAAAATCAATTTCGATTCCTTGACCACCATATAAATCATAGCTGTCAATCCAATCACCACCTGAAGGAATGGTTTGAGAATTGATCCTTTTTTGAAACTACCAGCATTTGAAAGTCCCAAATCCAACATTTCCGTCATGCTCATATTGGTTGAAGTCAGTGAGTATACTTTTCCTAAAGCCTCAGGACCCTTGAAAAGACTAATAGGATTTTTAACTTGCTTCATAATAGCTTGCATCACTTGTTGTTGCCGCTTGGTACGCCCATAATCCCCTTCATCGTCCTTACGGAAACGAGCGTAATTAAGAAGAGTTCGTCCATCTATTTGTTTCTTACCGACTTTAATGGTTTGAGTCGGAACATTTCCATCCTTGTCCATCCTCAAATCATCTGGAACTTGGACCGAAGATACTTTTTTACCATCAATAGTGGAGAATTTGGCATTGATTTTCACGCCATCTGGGAACAGGGTATCAATACCTGTCGCAAAGGTCTCAAAGTCGACCATGGCATAGTACTTGATATCAATGTCAAAATTTCGTTTGAGCGTCTGTCGCATAAGCTCTGCTCCTTGATGATTGTTTTGCTCACCAATATTGAAGGCAGTATTGAGTTTCAGATCCTGAGAATAGTCTGTCTCTGAAGCGCCCTTAATATTAACCAAGGTGTCACGCATAAAGCTTACCATCTTGATTTTGCCTTCCTTATTGCCCACATTGACAACTATAATAGAGTCTGTTCTGGCATCGGTAGATTTTTGGCTGACTCGTTGGTCAGAACCCAAAATAAGGATATTCACCCCATCCTTAGTATCTTTACCGTTAAAAGTTTCGACTAAGGCCGGTCGATAGGCTTTACCATTGTTACCAGCAGCAGAAAGGTCAGTTCCTTTGTAAAATTGATAGGCCATTGCTAGCACTAAGAACACAATCCCAAGACTCAAGCATCTGAATACCAGTTTAACAACCTTCTTGAGTTTTCTTTTTTTCCTTATGTCGCGTTTTCTTTGTTGAATGCGGATTGGACTTTGGTTCCGATATTGCTGAAGGTGGCACTCGTCTTTGAACCTTTTTTCGCTTAGGTTTTAGTTGAGGCGCTTCCTCTCGATAGACAGGCAGACCTTCCTCTGTTAGCTGGTTGACATCCTCATAATCAGGCTCCTGATAATAATTTGAACGATTATCATAAGGTTGGCGCCATGCTTCTTGATAGTCAGCTCTTTGACCTTGATACCTCTCGTAGGAACGTTCAGCTTCATAGGCATCCAACTTTCCTTGTAGATAATTGAATTCCGAAGCCTGCTGTCCATTAAGGCGGGCAAGAATTTTTTAAAAGATAGCTGTAACGTAACCGTTCATGATACGTAAACGGCACATCGTTAGATTTGGTCATAAGATTTTCCTTTAAATTTGGTAGACTTGGTAAGCTCCCAAGATTTTATATCCAATTCCAACTGCAGTTAGCTCTTCAAGAGCGAAATGAGCCAACTTTTTCTTTGTATAATCACAATCAATAATGAAGAAGTACTCACCAAGTACCGTCTTTAAAGGACGGCTTTCAATCTTGGTCAAGTCAATGCCTCGCCAGGCAAAGGTCGATAAAGCCTTGTAAAGTGCACCTGGCATATTGTCAGGTAGAGTTAAGGCCAGCGTTAATTTACAATTAATCTGATTGAGCGGAATTTCAGGAACAGTGCTCCCTAATAACCAGAAACGGGTATAATTCTTCTCAATTTCCTGAATATCCTTAGCTAAAATTTCGAGACCGTATTCCTTGGCAGCTGCATGCGGAGCGATTGCAGCATAAGGCTGGTCAGGATTATCTGCAACATAGCGAGCCGCAAAGGCTGTACTGGCTGTTGTCTCAATTTTAGCATGTGGAAAATGATCTTTAATATACTTTTTCCCTTGAGCAATCGCTTGTGGATGTGAGAAAATTTTCTCAATCTTTGCATGGTGTTTGCTAGCCATTAACTGTTGCTTGATGGGTTGAACAATCTCGGCCACAGCACGAATGTCTGCCTGGTGGAAGAGATAGTCTAAACTCTCATGAACAGATCCCTCAATGGAATTTTCCACAGGAATAACTGCGTAATCCACACGTCCCTCTTCATATGACTTGATAACTTCAGTAATGGTACCTAGAGAAACCAAGCTTGCCTCAGGAAATGCCTTTAAGGCTGCATTGTGCGTAAACGACCCACTGGGGCCCAAATAACCTACATACATTTGATAAACCTTGCTACTTCTTCTGGCGTCCGATTATCAACAGTGACAACCAGATCTGCCAAACCTTTATAGAGGGCCATTCGACCATCATAAATGGCCTTGAATTCCTCTTTAGAATGATTGAGAAAGAGGGGGCGTTGATTTTTGATATCCTTTTTAATACGATTATAGATCACATCAAAAGAAGAGTGAAGCCATACGTTATGCTTACGATTTTTCTTCAAAAGTTTACGATTGCACTCCGTCACAACGACACCACCACCAGTAGAGATGATAACATCATCTCCCTCTTGAAGGAGTTCTTCCAGAGTCTCAGACTCAATCTGACGAAAACTTGCTTCGCCTTCTTTGGCAAAGAAATCAGTAATGGACATTCCAATTTTATCTTCGATGACCTGATCCATATCTACGAAACGACCATTCAGGTATGGGGCGACGGAACTCTTACCAACTCCCATAAAGCCCAATAAAACCTTAGCCATGCAGTAATCCTTCCAAATCACTAAAGAAGCTTGGGTAACTCGTATTGATAGCTTCCGCACGTTGCAAGTCAACTTCGCCATCTTGAACCAAGAGGGCAGCTATGGCTGTCATCATACCAATCCTGTGGTCACCAAAGGTATTGACCTCTGCCCCGTGAAGAGGCGTCTTACCAGTGATAATCATACCATCCTCAGTTGGAACAATATCAGCACCCATAGCATTCAAGGCATCTGCTACCACCTGAATACGATCAGTCTCTTTGACCTTGAGCTCTTCAGCATCACGAATCACCGTCTTACCTTGAGCTTGTGTCGCCAAGAGTGTGATAATCGGAAGTTCATCAATCAAACGTGGAATGATGTCACCGCCAATTTCGGTTCCTTTAAGTTCTGAAGTTTCAACCGTAATGGTCGCAGATTTAGCAACTTGGTCAATATCTGAAAGTTTTATCTTACCACCCATATCCTTGATAACATCAATGATTCCGGTACGTGTCTCATTAATACCAACATTTTTCAAGACAATCTTAGAGTTTGGCACCACGAGTCCTGCTACCAACCAAAAAGCGGCTGAAGAAATATCCCCTGGAACCACAACTTCTTGGGCAGTAAAGGTCTGCCCACCAGAAATACGAATTTCCTTGCCTTCTACTTGAAGCTGACCACCAAACTGCTGAATCATATCTTCCGTATGATTACGTGTTTTTTCCTTTTCAATGATGACAGACTCACCATCAGCTTGAAGGGCCGCAAAAATAAGGGCAGACTTAACCTGAGCAGAGGCTACTGGCAATTCGTAATAAATAGGTTTAAGGGACTTGCTGCCGTGCATTTTCAATGGTGGCAAATCACTGTCAGTTTGTCCTGACACCTCTACCCCCATCTGACGTAAAGGAATAGTGACACGGTCCATAGGGCGTTTTGAAAGGGAGTCATCCCCAAACATTTCCACATCAAAATCTTGACCGGCAAGTACACCTGAAATCAAACGAATTGATGTTCCAGAGTTGCCCATATCCAGCTTGTTTTGAGGAGCCTTGAGACCGTCAAAACCAACACCGTGAATACGTACCACATCACCATCATCTTCAATAGTCACACCTAAATCACGAAAGACCTGCATAGTTGAGAGGACGTCTTCACCTCGTAAAATATCACGCACAGTTGTCACGCCTTTGGCAAGACTACCGAACATAATCGAACGGTGACTGATGGACTTGTCACCAGGGATACGCAAGCTGCCACGAAGACCTTGAGCCTTGGTTTCTAGTTTCATAGGTTACTCCTAAAAATTTTATTGTTATCCTCATTATACCATATTTGAAAGCCCAACCATATACTGAATTGTCAAAATATTCACTAGATTGTGTTGCCATACTTTTCTTTCAAAAAGGCAACTGCCTCTTGAACACGGTTCCGAATTAAGTCAGCAGAGTCCTGCAAAAGATGTTTTTCCTCAGCCGACAAAGTCAAGTGGACAGGGGCTTCCACACCTTGACGTCCTAAAATAACTGGATAGCCAAGATAAGTCTGATAGATTTCTTGATAGCTAGATACTGTCACCTCTTCTTGAGCGTCAGAGAGGATAATTGCCACCAAACGAAGGGCAGCACTGGCAATACCGTATGAAGTATAGCCCTTACCATAAAAAACCTTGTGCCCCCCCTTCATGGAAGCCATAAAGAGATTTTGACGCTCCTCTTCACTTGTTAAAGCTGTAATATCTTGACCTTTCACCTTAACCTGACTCCATGCTGTAAATTGAGAGTTGCCATGTTCCCCAAGATTGTAGCCTGATACTGATTTGGGATTAACTTCCAGAACCTCTCCCACTGCTGCCTTCATTCTAGCCGTATCAAGTAAAGTCCCTGTCCCAATCACGCGTTCCTTTGGCCAACCTGTGAATTCTTGATAGAGAGCTGTCACCGCATCTACAGGATTTGAGATGACCAAGAGTATACCTTTAAAATCCAACTGTTTTAGCTCCTGAGCAACCTGATAAACAGCCTCTCGGGTAAATGGGAATTCAGCAAAACGGTCCTCACCAGCATTGTGCTGTAGCTGAATATTTCCAAGAGCTGAGATGATAACATCAGCATCTTTAAGTGCTTCATAATCATTAACCACGATGTTTGCATAGTTGGCCAGATTGGCCATGGCATCCTTAAAATCCTGGGCATCTGCTTCAGCTTTCCTCTCATTAATATCAATAAAAACATAACTATCGGCTAAGCCCTGAGCAATAGCCCCATGAGCTACCGCTGCACCAACATTTCCCATTCCAATAATTCCAATTTTACGAGCCATAATTTACCTCCTTTAATGCAGAAAAAGCCCTGCCAATTGACAAAGGCCTCCCTTATTAGTTATTCAATTCTTGCAAAGGTTTGAAGATGATACGTTCAATATCATTCAAATAAACAGACAGACTTTGTTGCGCAGTCAAGTATTCTTTCAAAAGGGCGTTAGCTTCTACCTTTTGACCCAATTCTTGAACAGCTGCTTGTTCTTCTGCTGTTGGCATTGTACCAGCCTGCATTTTAGCATAGAAATCCTCTTGGAAATCCGTAAACTCTTTGAAAAGAGCGCTAGCCTCAGCATCAGTTGCAATCGCTTCTTTTTTCTCTACCAAGTTTTTGTACTCAGGAAGGGCACGGATGCCACGTTCCAACTCATTTGCTAAATCATAAATATTTCTCATTTTATTCTCCTATGCGATCACCACATGATAGTCTGTATTGGCTTCAATAACAGTCTTAGCATGTTTACGATCTTTTTCATTTTTAAAAGTAATTTGAAGGATACCATGAATATCCTCACGATTTTCTTCATTGATACGAAGGTTAACCAAAGACGTTCCTCGCAACAATTCCATAATGCTAAGGATAACGTCCTCACGGTCAGGCACATCCACAAAAATATCGAAGGCACTTTCCACGCCACCCTTTTTATGAATTTCCATCTCTTTACGCTTCTTACGACCGTTGTCAAAGAACTCCCAAATAGCACTCTCATCCTCAGCCTTAATCAAATCAGCCACATGGTCCAAACGTTTTTTGAAATCTTCAATACGATCCAAAACAGCAGGCCCATTAGTCATGAGAATGGAAGCCCACATCCCAGGTTCACTCTCAGCAATACGGGTCATATCTCGGAACCCCCCAGCCGCAAAGTGATTGGTCATTTCGTGAGCCTGAGCATAATCAGCTGCCTGCTCCATAAGACCAGAAGCCAAAAGATGTGGAAAATGACTGATTTGACTCGTTACCCGGTCGTGTTCAGCTGCATCAATCTCAACATAACGTGACTTAAGGCCAGACAAGATATCCTTAAGCTCAGGGATCGTTGTCTCTTTTGTCAGACTTGTCGGTGTGAAAATATAGTAGGCATTTTCAAAAAAGTGTCACGTCGGCCGCAATAGCCCCTGATTTATGAGAACCAGCCATCGGGTGAGAACCTACAAACTGAACATTTTTGCCTGTTAGATAACGCTCCGCTGCCTCAACGATTTCACGCTTGGTTGAGCCCGCATCTGTTATGATGACATTATCTTTAAGGTCCAGATCAGCCAACTCCTTCAAGTAGGCCACCGTTTGCTTGATTGGCACTGCTAAGATAATGACGTCCGCAAGGGGGCAAACTCTTTAAAATCACCTGTTGCTCGGTCAACGATCCCACGTTCTAGTGCAATATTTCGAGAATAGTCAGAGCGATTATATCCAAGAATCTCATAATCAGGGTGATCCCTTTTAATCCCTAAGGCCAGGGAGCCACCAATCAGACCCAATCCTGCAATATAAATAGTTTTTTTCACTCATTCCTACTCCCGTCTTTTCACTGATGCTGCTTAAAAGTTTTTTCACATAGTCACGGTGATGTGCTACCGCTTCTTTCAACTCTTCCAAATTATCAGAAGAGAATTTATCCAGGATTTCATTAGCTACGACAGTAGCGACTACTGATTCCATAACGACACCTGCTGCAGGCAAGGCCGTTGGATCTGAACGCTCAACCGTTGCCTTGTATGGCTCATGGGTCTCAATATCTACTGACATTAGTGGTTTATAAAGAGTTGGAATTGGCTTCATAACCCCACGGACTACAATTGGTTGACCATTTGTCATTCCACCTTCAAAACCACCGAGATTATTGGTTCTACGCGTATAGCCATCCTCTTCATTCCAAAGGATCTCATCCATCACTTGAGAGCCCCTGAGATAGCCATCTTTGAATCCAAGACCAAACTCGACCCCCTTGAAGGCATTGATGGAAACAACTGCTTGAGCAATCTTGGCATCCAACTTGGTATCCCATTGCACATAAGAACCAAGTCCTACAGGTACACCACCAACGACCGTTTCAACGACACCACCGATGGTGTCACCCTCTTTTTTGATTTGGTCAATGTAATCTTTAATTTCTTGCTCACGCTCTTGGTTAACAACTGAAATTTCTGACTGTTGGGCCAATTCCTTGATTTGAGCAACTGTCAAATTCTCTGGCACATCAATTTCCTTACCACCAAAGACAACCACATGATTAGCAATTTCAATATCAAGCTCAGCCAAGATTCGTTTAGCGACAGCACCCACTGCCACACGCATAGTTGTTTCACGCGCACTGGAACGCTCCAACGAATTACGCAAATCATCAAAACGGTATTTCATACCACCAACCAAGTCAGCATGTCCTGGACGTGGATGGGTGATTTTGCGTTTAGTTTTTAAACGATCCTCAATATCTTCAACAGCCATAATGTCCAACCATTTTTGATGGTCCTTATTGATGACATGGAGGGTGATTGGAGCCCCTGTTGTTTTCCCATGACGAACACCAGAAGTGATTTCAACCTTATCAGACTCAATTTTCATGCGGCCACCACGACCATAACCACCTTGGCGGCGTTTCAAATCGCCATTGATATCTTCAGCGGTCAAGGGAAGACCAGCTGGTACACCTTCGATAATTGCCGTTAAACGTGGGCCGTGAGACTCACCTGCTGTTAAATATCTCATTTATTTCTCCAAGTACTCTTTCATTTCAACTAAAGGAATCTGATTGATAGCTGCCTTACCAATCTCTGGAACGATAACTGTCTTAATACTATTACCACGGGCTTTCTTGTCATGTGTGAGGGCTGTATAGAGTTCCTCAACACGCCATGGTTCATAGTCCACTGGCAAACCAAATTTCACACACATCTCAGCAATTTGACGTGTGATTCCCTGAGGCATTAGGTTTTTTTTTCTCAGCAACACGAGAAATCTGAACCATTCCAATAGCCACAGCTTCACCATGCATAACTTTACCATAACCAGCTGTTTGTTCGACGGCATGCCCAATCGTATGACCAAAGTTTAGGTACATACGGACGCCACCTTCAAATTCATCTTCAACCACAATTTTACGCTTAACGTTACATGAACGGTAAATGATGGTCTCTGAGTTTTCCAAAATACTATGAACCGAACCATCAATGTTATCAAGGAGCTGCCAAAGTTCAGGATCGTCAATCAAACCATATTTGACAACCTCACCCATGCCTTCAATCAATTCACGTTTACCAAGTGTCTCAAGGACATTAGGATCAATTAAAACCCCATCAGGCTGAGCAAAAGTTCCTACGATATTTTTGGCAAAAGGAGTATTCACACCTGTCTTTCCACCAATAGATGAATCTACTTGGGCAGTTAGACTGGTTGGAACTTGAACGAAATGAATTCCACGCATATAGGTTGAAGCGACAAATCCTGCTAAGTCTCCAACAACACCACCACCAAGAGCGACAATACCATCACTACGAGTCATGCCATTCTTAATCAAAAACTCATAAGCCTTATTAACAGTCTTAAGATTTTTACTCGCTTCACCTTCTAGAAAATTAAAAACGACAACCTCAAAACCTTCGTGTTCCAAGCTAAGCTTAACTTTTTCTGCATATAGGCCTCCCACATGATTGTCCGTAATAAGCGCAATCTTTTGTGGTTCCCAAAGTGACTTGACCCATTGTCCTACCCCTTTAAGAGCTCCCTTTTCAATGATAATGTCATAAGGGTTTTGTTTTAAATTTACCTCTAGTTTCATCGTCGACCCCTCCTAGCTATTGTAGCTATTGTATATGTTTTCTAATTCCTGCCAAATAGCACCTGTTGGCATATTCTCGCCTGTCCATAATTTAAAGGCACCTGCTGCTTGATAAAGTAACATGCCTAGTCCATTCACAGCCTCTATCTCTTGTTTCCTTGCCAAGGCCAAGAAAGGTGTTTCAAAAGGCTGGTAAATGATATCCGCAACTAAGAGTTCCTTAGGGAATCTTGTATCTATAGAAATGGGCAATGACTCACCATCCATACCCACACTAGTCGCATTGACCAATAAATCGGTTTGCCTTAATTCCTTTTGGAAGTGGTCAGCATCAGTTAAATCATGAAATTCTAAATAGCAATCGGTTTGATCAAGCAAGGTTCTAAAGTTTTCTTTTGCCTTGACCAAGGATTGGGGCCGAACATAGATACTAACTTTTTTTTGCACCATCAAGAACTGCCTGTGTCACAATAGATTTAGCCGCACCACCAGCCCCAAAAATCATAATATGAGTATCCTTAGGATTAAAATTCTTTAAACTAGCAAAAAAGCCAAAGCCATCTGTATTATGGCCGATCAAACGACCATCACGATTGACAACCGTATTGACTGCACCAATCAGTTGAGCTTCAGGACTAAGACCATCCAAAAATGGAATTACCTTTTCCTTATATGGCATAGACAAGTTGATACCGAACATATTGTAACGTCTAATATTTTCAACTGTCTCAGCCAGGTCTGACTCTGGAATCTCCCAAGCTACATAAACCCCATTAACATGTGATTTTTTCGAAAGCTAAATTATGAATGAAAGGAGAAATTGAATGCTTGATAGGACTGGCAACAACAGCTGCTAAGCGTGTGTGTCCATCAATCCGCATCCAAAACCTCCCTAATCCTACACATGTCCGCAAGAGCAACTTGACCAGGTGCGCTGGTATTGTCAAGACTAGCAAAAGTCCATGATGACCCCACCAAGTCTCCCGCCAAACGTGACAAACGACCTAACTTACCCATTGACATAGTTACAAACTCTTGTTCAGGGTTAAAGGCCTTAAAGCCGCGTGTGAAATTCATAAGATCAAGGACATCTTGTTCATTCTTAGGCATAACGGCTACTTTAACAACTCTTGGCGTCAAGTTGGTCATCTCAGATAAAAGTTCCATAAGGTTTTCAGGTGTCTCCTCAAAGTTATGATAAGACAAAACCAAGTTTGAAAATTCAAGCATCTGGTCAAAGACTTCCTTGCGTGTGAAATACTCAAAATCAATATAATCTGGTGAATAGATAGCAGCTACATCCTTAATCAGTGTGACATATTCCCCATCAGTTAACTCAATCTTACCACCTTCACGTGTCGTACGAATGGTAAAAACAATTTCAAAGCCTGCGAATTTCTCAAAAATAGCTGGAGCAACTGTTAAGATACTATGCTTATCTAAAAAATCTGCACGCCATTCAATAATGTCTGCCCCCTCAAAACGAGACAGCTCAAGCGCTTGTGCTTCCTCTAAACTAGTCGGCATAATCGGAACTACAATTTTCATTTATTTACCTTTATTGTGTATACTTTCAAATAATTTGATGTTGGATCATTAGGATTGACGGCAAAATCCACTGGTAATTGTTGCAAGTTAACAAAGTCCGCTGAAACATCTCCCAATCCCTTACGCAGTTGCTTTTTAAACTGTTGCACTGTCATATTAGCTGCATTGGTACTTGCAATAATTGTCCCATACTCTGATAGAATATCAAGACTCTGCGCAATCAACTTGTGGTAATCCTTATTTGCTGAGAAAGTGCGTTTCTTATTTCGAGCAAAGCTCGGCGGATCTATAACGATAAGGTCATAAAATAATCCCTTTTCTTGGCATATTTAAAATAATCAAAAACATCCATCACAACTAAACGATGATTTTCCATACTAAAGCCATTAGCTTCAAAATGAGCCGTGGATAACTCACGTGAACGTTTTGCCAAATCCACCGATGTCGTTTCAACCGCTCCCCCCATAGCTGCAGCAACTGAAAAAGCTGCCGTATAGGAGAACATATTCAAAACTGATTTGCCCAAGGCCAAACCATTAACTAAACCATCACGCACCTCATGCTGGTCAAGAAAAATCCCTGTCATTAGCCCATCATTTAGAAAAACTTCATAAGTTACCCCATTCTCCAAGATAGTGAAGGTATCAGCGGCCTCTTGTCCATAAAGATGGTCTGACTCAAAATCAAGGCCCTTGAAGCGAATTTTTTCATAGCCCCCCAAAACCTCAGGAAAGACCGTTTGGAAAGCCTCTACAATAATATCCTTCAAGGAATAAATAAAGACATTGTACCATGAAAAGAGGGCATAGTCTCCATACAAATCAATCGTTAGACCACCAAAATCATCACCATCTTGGTTAAAAAGACGAAAAGCCGTTGTTAAATCATTAGCATAATAGGATTGACGTCTAGCTTTTGCCTTCTCAAAAAAGCCCCTGAAAATAAGTCACTGTCAATTGTTGCTTTTTTAAGGGGGACAAAAAACCAACTATCCCCTTATTTTGACTCGACAAATAGCCTGTTCCTAAAAATTCTTTGGATTGGCTATAAAAAATT
>ENA-OQHD01000215-OQHD01000215.1-human-gut-metagenome-genome-assembly--contig:-NODE-215-length-24469-cov-3.457686_pt1 | contig 24469 bp, 36 predicted proteins | sample MGYA00242560_ERZ504711 | MGnify/ENA primary metagenome ERZ504711 (study PRJEB26092, sample SAMD00036198) | human gut metagenome | host: Homo sapiens | study: EMG produced TPA metagenomics assembly of...
ATTGTTGGTTCTGTCTCTATCATATAGTGAATGTGGTCTTTATCTGTTTCCATATATCTTATTATCACACTGTGTCTCTGACATATCTCATACGAAAACTGTTTTATATCATCTGATATCTGCCTCGGAAACCAGTAATTTCTTCCTATATTTACAGACAAAATAATGTGATATTGTAATAGGTATTTGTGTCTGTTTTTAGATTTCCATGTTCCCATGCCATGAGTATACGATAATTTCTGATTTTTGGCTACCTTAACCCACCGTCTAAAGCCAGTGGGATTGCGGTAGCCTTATTTCAAAACAATCCTAATTAAGAGAAGAATTAACAGATGCTTTCAGAGACTATGAAGCATCTCATCAGAAATAAATGACAAAGGCAGTGCACAGATCATCACTCCGTGTACTGCCTTTTTACATTTTTTAGTTTTACAAATTATGATTTCTTTTTTCCACATCCATGATCATGTCCACTCTCGCGGCATGTCTTCCGCCTTCAAACTTCGCGTTCAGCCATTCATCAACGATACATTTCGCTGTTTCAATACCGATCACACGTGCTCCGAATGCAATTATATTCGCATCGTTGTGTTCTTTCGCCATTCTTGCTGTATATGGATCGCTGCATACTACTGCACGGATACCATTCACTTTATTCGCTGCAAGTGAGATTCCCGCACCGGTTCCGCAGATTGCAATTCCCTGCTCTACTTCACCGCTTGCCACCGCATTACCAATCTTTTCACCATACTCCGGATAATTGCAGCTTTCATAAGTATCTGTTCCATAATTCACAACTTCATATCCCAGGCTTTTCAGATATTCTACAATCTCATTTTTCATGTCTACTGCCGAATGATCGTTTGCAATCCCTATCTTCATATCCTTGTTCCTACCTTTGTCTTTCATATTTTACTCATTTATATTATAATTAGTAGCGAAATAAATATCAATGTTTTCAGAAATGTTTTATCTAAGGAGTTATTTATGGTTAAATTAATCGCCAGTGACCTCGACGGCACATTACTTCAAAACGGCGCACGCGATGTAAATCCCATCGTTTTCGATCAGATCCGTACATTAAAAGAACACGGAATCATGTTCGCAGCAGCCAGCGGACGCCAGTATCTGAACCTGCGCAGGCTGTTCACTCCGGTTCAGGATGATATCGCATACATAGCCGAAAACGGTTCTCTTTGCATATACAACGAAGAGACTATTTCCAAAGGAATCATCGAACAAGACCTTGCTTACCGTATCCTGGATGAAGTTGCCAGATATCCACAATACAATTGCATTATCTCCGGCGAACGTGTCTGCTACAGCACCTCGAAAAATCCGGAATTCTATAATCACATGGTAAATGTCATCAAGAATCATATGAAATTCATTGATGATCCAAAAATGCGAGATTCCGGAACCGATTCTTAAGATTGCAGTCTGCGATTACAACGGAACCGATGCATGTGAAAAGCATTTAAAAGAAATGTTTTCTTCCGACATTAAAGTGGTTACTTCCGGTAACCTCTGGGTAGATTTTATCTGTCCGACAGCCAACAAAGGAAGTGCACTGAAAAATCTGCTCGATCATCTGCATATCGATGCAAAGGACTGTGTTGTATTCGGTGATCAGTACAACGATGTTGAAATGCTTAAGACCGCTGGTACAAGCTATGCTATGACTAATGCTGCACCCGGGATTGATAAATATGCAACCCATGTCACGGATTCTGTTGAGAAGGTTTTGCAGCAGATTATTGATGAATTGCCTGCAGTATAACCAAAAAAAAATACTTCCAGCTGCTTCTCTTGCATGTCAGAGTCTAAAAAACCGATGGAAATAGCTGTTATCAGCTACTCCATCGGTTTTCTCACTTATTTTTTAACACCAGATTATTTCCAATCCAACATATATCTCTGGAACTCAACTGATCGTTTTGCATCTGCATCAAGTTCTGCTTCACTTGCCCCACGACTGATATCTCTCCAGATCTTAATATCCGATCCAACCTGACCACCCATACGTACAAACGGTTCCATAACTACATTCCCGTCATATTTAATATCCTGTAATGCATCACCGATTTCTCTCCAAGGCATACGTCCCTTTCCCGGTACCATACGGTTACATTCGCCTGTATGCAGGTGTCCCAGAAGATTTCCCGCATGGCGGATTGCGTCTCCAATACTCACCTCTTCAATATTCATGTGGAATGTATCAAGCATAACTTTACATATCTTTATCTACTTCTTTACAAATTCCACACCTTCTTCTGATGTATTCAAAATGTGCGTCTCAAATCTGTTAATAACTTCCATTCCAAGATCAATTCCATATGGTTTGCAGCATCTGCAAGTTCCCGTACACCTTCTACACTATATTTCCAGTCTTCCGGTTTATTTACCGTTGAAAAATCAACCGGCCAGTAAGAATAAAGTGCACCTCCAAGCCAGTGCATATCCAATTCACCCATTACATCAAACGTCCGCTTATACCAGTCAAGCGCCTCTGCTTTGATCTTCGGATCAGAGGATCCCATATTATGATTAAATGTCGGACCATATCCGCCTGTCAGGATAATACCATTATCATCCGCACATTTTCTTAATTCTTTGATCTCTGTCTGAGAATAATCTGCAATCGGACCTACCCCGATTTCCAGAATATCAAATCCAAGTCTGGCTACTTTTTCCCACATAATATTTGTAATCAGCAGCCCATTCACTTTCCCAATAAGCGTAATAAATTCCATGTTTCATGTTGTATATCCTCCTTTTCTTTGTATGTCTTTATATACATCTTACATACTTTCCATTTCTGTTCTATTCTTCTGCGGACATTTTGTAATAATCCAACAGACACTCATATCCATTTTTCAAACAACTTTTTTCTGATGATCATATACCGGCTTATATTCTTCACGCGGAACAAATGTCTTTTCTCGTTTCACGAACTGATCTACAACAGAAAAATCTTTAAACACACCTACACCGATACCTGCAATAACCGCTGCTGCCACGGAAGTTGCAGTCTCCACCTGATCCAGCCGGTGCAGGCGTACACCCAGCACATCTGCCAGTATCTGAGACAACGTATCTCCTTTGGCTCCTCCTCCGGTAAGTACCAGATCCTGGATCTCTCCGTTCTCCCTCTGCTTTTCAAGGATTATACCCAGATTCATTGCTACTCCTTCCAGTACGGCACGGATATAATCACACTTTTCATGCTCCATCCGGATTCCGAGAAAGCTTCCCGATGCATCCGGATTCCATCTCGGACTTCTCTCCCCCACAAGATATGGAAGGAATACAAGTCCTTTCGCTCCCGCCGGCGACTGTTCTACCAGACGGTTCATGACATCATAGATAGATACCCCTTCTTTTTCTGCGGTCACTTCTTCCTCTCCACACATTGCATGGCGGATATAAGAATAAGAGCTTCCTGCTGCCTGCATGGTACCACAAGGCATATATTTTCCCGGTATTACATGCCCAAAATCAGATTAATGTGCGGTCTTTGTCCAGGAATACTTCATCTGAAGTTCCTGCGATCCATGCTGAGGTGCCATACGACAGGAACATCTGCCCATTCTCCGTACTTCCGGCTCCCAGTGCAGAACATGGTCCGTCTCCCCCTCCGCATACTACCTTTGTATTCACTACAAGTCCCAATTCTTCCGCTGCATGAGCAGTCAAATTACCGATCACATCCGTCGATGCATGTAATTCAGGCATCTTATCTGTTGGAATTCCTGCAGCACTCAGCACTTCTTCCGACCATTCCATTCCTTTAAGGTCGAATGCATCCGTTCCGGAAGCTTCCGAATAATCCGTAACAAATTTTCCTGTCAGTCTGCAGATAATATAATCTTTTGCCAGCAGCATCTTATATGTATTCTGATATATTTCCGGTTCATGATCCCTGATCCACATCAGCTTCTCGATACTGTAGCTTGCACTCGGACGATGTCCGTTAATCTCGTACATCCGGCCCGCTCCTACTTTTTCGGTCAGTTTCTCCATCTGTTCTCCGGATCTCTGATCCGCCCAGATCATAACCGGACGCAGCGCATTTCCTTTTTCATCTACCACAACACACGCCTGCATCTGCGACGAAAAGGAAATTCCAAGAACCGCTTCGGGTTCTATATCCTTAACAATTTCCTTTGTTGACCTGCAGATTGCTTCCCACCAGTCTTCTGTCTCCTGTTCTGCATAATTATTATGAAAATAATGCGTTTTGTAAGATGCCGTATAGCTTTTTACCAGCTTTCCCTCTATTGAAAATAAGGATGCTTTGTCTCCCGATGTTCCAAGATCATGTGCGATTAAATATTTATCCATTTCACCGCTCTCCTTCTCCTCTTTCTCTGTCTATTACTATACCACATAGTCATCTCCTTGTAAACATTTTGAAACTTTTTATCTTTCGTACGTAACTTTTGGGCATTGACTTATGTTATTTTCCAGTGATAATATAACAACTGTAGAAATCACATAACTTAAAGGAGGTGTGCATTTTGACATCAAAAGAACGACATACCGCATTACTTGAATATATGACGGAACATGGCAAGACCGAAGTATCTACACTTGCAGAATATCTGCATACATCTAAAGTAACAATCCGCAAGGATTTAGACACGCTGTCCGGACGCGGCATTATAAAAAGGAGAGCGCGGTTATGCTGTACTAAAAGATCCCGGGGAATATCAATTACCGTATGGCTTTTCATTACGATAACAAGCAGAAGATTGCACAGTCTGCCGCATCACTTGTAAAGGACGGCGAGACGTTGATCATTGAATCTGGTTCGACTTGCGCACTTTTCGCAGAAGAACTTGCCAAAACAAAACAGAATATTACGATTATTACCAATTCCGTATATCTTGCCGATTACGTTGCTGACTATAGCAATATCCAGATTATTCTTTTGGGAGGTACTTTACAGCCGAAAGGCAGATCCCTGGTCGGTCCCCTTACCAAACAAGCTATTAAAGCGTTTCATGTAGATAAAATATTTACCGGAACCGATGGCTTTTCCATGGAATTCGGATTCACCGGAGAAGATCTGACACGTACTGATACTGTACGTGAAATGACAAACTCTGCAGATCACACCTACATTCTTGCCGATTCTGCAAAATTTCGTCAATCCGGAGCTGTTGCTTATCTACGGTTTCAGGATGTTTATCAGCTCATTACCGATGCCGGCATTTCCGAAGAGGAAAAATCTTTTCTCTCCGAAAAGGGAATCCAGATACTAGTTGCACAGTAATCACTTATTTATTTCATATTATTAATTTTCAGGAGGTTTCTTATGAAGTATTTATTAGACACAGCTAATCTTGATGCAATTCGTTACTATACAGACATTTTCCCGATCGCCGGTGTTACATCAAATCCATCGATTGTAAAAAAAGAAGGAAAGATTGATTTCTTTGCGCATATGAATGAGATCCGTTCTATCATCGGAATGGACAAGACTCTGCATATCCAGGTTACGGCACAGGACACTGACGGAATGCTCCGTGATGCAGAGACGATCCTTAACAAAGTAGACGATCAGGTATACGTCAAAGTTCCTGTTACATTAGAAGGTATCAAAGCGATTAAAACCCTCTAAAAAAACAGGACATTAATGTAACCGCTACCGCAATCTACAGCAAACAGCAGGGATTCCTTGCCATGGAAGCAGGAGCCGATTATATCGCACCATACTTTAACAGGATGGAAAATATGGGAATCGATCCGGATGATGTCATTGCTTCTTTTGCAGAAATGATAGGACTTTACGGATATCACACACAGATTCTTGGTGCAAGCTTTAAGAATGCAGGCCAGGTTGACCGCGCTTTCCTTGCCGGTGCACAGACAGCAACCATGGATCCTTCCATCTTATCAGCTGCACTGACACAGGCTCATATTCTGAAAGCCGTAGATGATTTTGATGCTGACTGGAAATCTGTATATGGTGATGTAACCATCTCGGAACTCCAGTAAGTAATACATATCCCTCCCCTGGGATAGCAAAACTCTGGAGAAGATTTGAACAATCTCTTCTCCGGAGTTTTTATTATGTTTTTTTATTCTAATTCTTCTTCCTGTCTTTTTGTCACCTGACAGTAACGTGCATATGCCTGACTCCACTCTTCTGTATTCTGCGGTTCATAATAACAGGTCGCCTCAGAACGTTCAATGATCTCTCTTGCTTCTTTGATATCTTTGATCTGGCCAAGTGCGATCATCTGTACTGCAATATTTCCAAATGCAGTAGCTTCTACTGGTCCTGCAGCTACGCGGCAGCCGGTTGCATTAGCCGTCATCTGGCAGAGCAGTTTACTCTGGATTCCTCCACCGATCATATGGATCGTGTCATACTTCTTGTTCAGGCAATACTGGATCTTATCCAGTTCCCTTCTGTATTTCATTGCAAGACTCTGATTGATGCAGCATACGATCTCGCCCGGCGTCTCCGGTACTGTCTGACCCGTCTGTTTACAATATTCACGAATCCTGCGCGGCATATTGCCAGATGGTACAAATTCTTCTGCATTGGCATCCACAAAGTTCTGGAATAATTCCACTTCTTTTGCCTGTGTCTCCAGTTCTCCGAAGCTATATTCATTGCCTTCCCGGATCCATTGCCTTCTGCTTTCCTGCACCATCCAAAGACCGGTCAGATTCTTAAGGAAATTAATCTTTCCTCCATAACCGCCTTCATTCGATACATTCATCTCAAGTGATTTTTCTCCAATAACCGGCTCATCCAGTTCTGTGCCATACAGACTCCATGTACCACAACTGATAAAGATAAAATCTTTTTCCTGCGTTGGGACTGCTGCCGATGCACTCTGTGTATCATGAGAGGCTACAGCTATAACCTTCATCGAATTCACGCCAAGTTCTTCACAGATTTCTTTTTTCAGAGGACCGACGATACTTCCACTTGCGATCAGCTCCGGGAATAATTCTTTCTTCAGTCCGATCCGTTCTATCACTTCTTCCGACCACTCTCTTTTCCGGATATCCAGGAGTGAGGACGTTGTTGCCATCGTATACTCTGCTTTCTTTTCTCCTGTCAGGAAATAGTTAAAAAGATCCGGTGTAAAGAGGAATTTATTCGCTCTTTCTAACATCCATGGGCGATTTCTTTCAATGCATTTAACTGAAAGATTGTATTGAAGTAGTTAAATTCATTTCCTGTTATATTATAAAGTTCTGATTTCGGGATCTTCGTAAATACTTTTCTGTCCATTCCGCGTGTCCGCTCATCACGATAATGTACGGCATTTTCCAGAAGTGCACCATGTTCATCGATCAGTCCAAAATCCACGCCCCATGTATCAATCCCCATACTGTCAATGGTTCCATATTTTTTCGCTTTGACAATTCCCTGCTTGATCTCAAAGAACTGCCGGAGTGTATCCCAGTACATCGTTCCGTTTACGATAACAGGATCATTCGAAAAGCGGTGGATCTCTTTCATCTCTATTTTCCCATCTTTCAGGGCGCCGAGAATTGCCCTTCCACTGGAAGCACCAAAATCAAATGCCAGAACATAATGTGTATTCTGATTTTCCATCCTGTACGCTCCTTTCTTTCCCGTTTTTCAGCTCTTTTGTGATTATTTTTTCAGTTTGTCGGCAGGATGTCTTCCTGTCAATCCATACTGGCTTCTCATAGAATAAAGTCTCAGTACCTGTTCTTCCGGAAGTTCTTTTGGGCCGCCAAGCATTTTTGCCTGATACAGAAGTCTTGCATAGAACTCCAGTGATTCCATCTTGAAATACGCATTCATCAGGGAATCGGAATAGGTCAAAGCTCCATGGTTTTCCAGAAGTACTGCATCATAATAATCCAGATATTCTGCAACTGCATCCGGAATCTCGTCTGTAGAAGGTGTTCCGTATTTTGCAAGCGGTACTTCTCCAAGTGACAGTACTGCTTCCGGCATGATCTTCTCTGTCAGACCCATTCCACAACATGCGAATGATGTTGCATACATCGGATGTGCATGTACAACAGATTTTACATCTGGTCTTTCTTTATAAACACGCATATGCATCTTAATTTCCGAAGAAGGCCGGAATCCTTCATTGGCCTCTAATACATTCGCATTCTCATCTACTTTACAGATGAATTCCGGTGTCATGAACCCTTTACTTACACCTGTTGGTGTGCATAAGAATTCGTGATCGTTTAATTTTACGGAAAAGTTTCCATCATTGGCCGCCACCATGCCTTTGTTATATACGCGTCTGCCCACTTCACACATCTGTTCCTTGATTTCTAATTCTGTCATCTTTTTTGCCTCCTTGATCTCTTAGATTCTTTTACAATCTGACTGCCGCCTGATTGATATAATACATTGCTGCTCCGATCGCGATCACATTCTCTCCATCTTCGCAGACTTTTACATAATCCTTTGCACTTTCTTCCCGGTAGATGTCCTGGCTGTCCAGAATCCTCCATACTTTTTCGATGAAGTAGTCCGCATATTCTCCCAGTTCACCGCCGATCAGCACCGTGTCATCATACAGCATACGAATATTGAATACCGCATCACTGAGTCTTTCCACATATTCGTCAAGAATTCGTTCATATTCCCGATTCCCCTGATCGATCCCGGCCAAAAAAATCATTTTAATTCTCCTCCCGCCGCATCTTTCAGGATCAATGTATTGCAATACGCATCAAAACATCCATAATTACCGCAATAACAACGTCTTCCGAATTTTTTTCAAGACGCATATGTCCGATCTCACCGGCCCCGGTTATGATTCCCATTATAGACTTCATCCTGCACAAGAACAGTTCCACCGATACTGCTGTTCAAGGACAGGTAGAATACATTCTGTCCGCAATTTAGCTTCTGGTTGTATCCAGCTGCCGTCATATCATGAACAGCCGTGTTTCAACCGGAATGTACTTTGCAAGTTCTTCATCTTCGGACATCTGACATTTGCTCCGTAAACTGCAGGTCACACGTTCTCCCTCATTATCTGTCAGCCCTTCTACTGTGATTCCCACACCCAGGATCTCTCCTTCTTTTAATCCCATCTCCCGTACCAGACGTTGATATAATTCACCTATTTTCCGCCTGTAATTATCATCCGACCGAAACTTTAACTTTTCTGTAATCACATTTCCAATTACATTCCCCTGCAGATTCAGAACAAGTCCTTTCATATAACGTTCCGATAACTGGATACCAATCGCACATCTTGCATTTTCATCGCAGCTATACGCCATCGATGACCGGCCGCCTGTATTGGTTGTACCTTTTTTCAGCCCGGATCAGTCCTGCTTCTTCCAACTCTGTAACGATACTGGTCACGGTCGGAAAACTTAAGTTCAGCTCTTTCGCCACATCAGCTCTTGTTGCCATCGGATTCTTTTTGATATATTCAAATGTCTGTTCCCGGTTCAACTGCCGTATCTTTATTGTATCAATCTTTGTTCCCGTCATCTGTATTACCGCAGCTCCTCCTTCAATCCTCCATTATTCACATATCGTTGGATTGTCATCTTATATTACGATTTCAAATTTCTGTTCGTCATTCAATGCCACCTTTGTACAGTCATTCATGTAAGTTCCTTCCGGTAATACAATCAGACTCTGCAGTTCTTCTACATTCACGGGCATAGCTGCCAGATGCCATACTGCCGCATCCAGTTTTACCATCGTTCCTTTTGGTACAATAAACGCTTCTGTCAGTTCAGTCACTACATCCCCCGCCGGACTTTTGGTGCTGCATGCAGAACAGCGTCATCATTCAACGGCATAAACATCTCCCATGTCGTCTTATGATATTCCAGTTCCTCTACAATATACTTCTCCGGTTTACTCACTTTCAGTGTTGAAAATCCTATCCTTTCTCTGATGACACTGCAATCCGGTCCGGATAAATGTAAAAAATCCTCCGCCCAATCCATATCCTTCTCCATCGACTGCAGACCAGAATGTTCCGTACTGTCTGAATGCATCTGCTGTTAATGGCTTCGCCTGAATTGTTCTCATAATTGTATCTCCTTTCGTTATTTAAAACACTTTTTAAATGTGGTTTAATATATATTAAAAATAATATTATTTTCAAAAATTCAAGCGCATTTAACAAAGAACTCTGTTTTCTCCTTTTTTCACCAAAAACAGAGTTCTCTTTTTATCTATTTTCACAATTTACTATTGCACTCCCACATCACATCGATGTAGACTCCATATCCAGACGTTTGATAATATCTTCCTGAATATCCGGTGACAGATCCAGAAAATTCACAAACGTTCCATGAATTCTCATAATATATACTCCGCTTGGTGCATATTTCTTCGGATTCGCCAATACATTTTCTTAGCATCTCCGGTGTGGTTACATTAACATACAGGTAGAATGGAGAGATTCCGTCTGTCTTCTTAGGATTAAAGAAGAGCGGGGCCATGATCTTGTCTTTGAATTCCATTCCTTTGCCTTCCATAGTTTCACTCTTGAAGTAATTTGGATTAATTCCAAGGTGAGATGCACATCCGCCATTCATCTTATCAAATGGAAGTTTCATGTTAGACATGATTCTGAAGCCGAGTCCCTGATGCGCTTCGCCGTATAACGGGTCGATACCATATCCAAGCTCTTCTCTTGCAAGTCTTCCGTCCGGTGTTGCACCTACCCAGTAGCCATACAAGAGGTGAGTAGACGGTGAAGCCCAGTCTGCACGGAATGCATTGCCAAGATAATTCTTCTTAGAGCATACCATGTCACTTACTTTTCCTGCAATTTCCGCTGCATCCTTATCTACAGATGCGATGTTATTGCCATATTTCTTTGCTTTCATCAGATACTGACGCATCTCCGGATCATGTTCAAAGTTATCACGAAGTGCCTCTACCATACGTTCTGCATCTTCCGGTCTTTCTGCAAGCAGCGTATCAATTGCCGCAAATGAATCTGCTACTACAGACAGTCCATGGATCAGACAGCCGCTTCCGTTATATTTTGTTCCCTGTGTTTTTTCGTATCTCTGGTGTCTACGCCGGTCTTTATTCCATCCATCAGAGTTGAGAGAAATGGTACCTGTAAGATAGAGATTGCTTCAGAGGCTGCATTGGCACATTCTACCATCTGGTCTACGTATTCTTCCAGGTTCTCATAGAAGATCGGGCGGATATTCTGAAGCAGTTCCAGTGCGTTCTTACATCCGTTTTCTTCATAACTCTTGCCAAACTTCTTTCCTGAGATTTCTGATTTTCCATCATTTATGCACAGTTCCAGAACTTTTGCCATATTAAGCCAGCTGTTGGTTGTATTACCATTATCTTTACCCATGATTAGAGGCTCCTGACATCCTGCTACCGAGTAGTCTTCCAGATCCTGTGGTTCTACATGATTCTTCTCTTTTAAGAACTCAAATACGGAATCATCGTTAAAGAAAGACGGTGTCAGGCATCCAGGTGTGAATAAAAATCTTCCAAGGCTTTCATATAATTTATCCGGTGTATTCTTATGTAATTTCACAGACAGGATCGGCTGTGGAAGGTTCATGTCATAATATGCATCTAACAGCGCATACGAAGTTGGGTTTGTCATATCCTCTCCTGTATTGGACTTTCCGCCAATGATCAGGTTCTGTGAAATTGCCCAGCTTCTGTCTGCTACGTTATAGAATACAAGCAGGTGCTTTAATAATGCAGCTGTCATGTCTCTGCCTGTATCTTCTTTGCTTCTGTAAGGTTCGAAGATACGATCTGCATTTCCAACAGAGAAAGCATATGGGTTCGGTGTCTGCTCCAGGCACATTACCTGCCACATAATGATAAATAACTGAATTGCCTCATACAGATTCTCTGCTCCGTTCTCCGGTACTTTTCTAAGCGTTGCAGCCATCAGTTTAAAGCGCTCTTTATCTTTCGCTTCCAGTCCTTTCGCTTTTTCTTCTGCCATATCCGCATATCTGTTTGCAATGATCACTGCTGCATCCAGTGCAATATCCATAGCATCAAAATATACCTTCTTATCTTCATCCGTTTCTTTTGCTTTATTTACTTTGATCTGCTCTTTTAATCCTTTCACACCGACTTTTAATGCACCTCGCATATCCGGGATCAGATGTCCGGTAACCTGCTCGATAAAGAAGATTGCCTCGCTTGTCTTGTCGCCTGCAATATCATAAGCTGCACAGAGTGCCTGTGCAAATTTTGTATTTTCATTGTATTTTTTCAGATCATTAATTCTTTCCCGTGTAATATCCCCAATTGGATCAATATCACCAAATACAGCAACCGGATCGCAGTATCCTGTAAATGAATCTACCGAAAATGCAGGATTGATCAGTGCATAAGATCTTGCAAATGCATCGTCCTGTGTTCCCGCAAAAATATGATAATCACTGAGCCACAGTGGAATTCTCTTTGCAATTTCTACCAGTGTCTTTGAGATACGGATACTATCAACATCTTCTTTGAACTTCTCATCGCACTCTCTCATGATCTCTTTTGCAAGAAACCATCCTTCCAGGTGATCGGTTGCCCTTTCTTCTTTGAATCTTTCTTTTGCCAGTTCTGTAATTTCCTGTGCGTTTAAAATACTTTCGATCTTCATATCCTGCTTCTCCTCCTTTTTGAAGTTTTTACCGAAAACCTTTCTTTTGCCTTTAGGTTTTCTTATATTTAAGTCCCGCATCTTTGATCATCTGACGGAACTGTTTTACCAGTTCCTGATCTACGTACGCATCTTTGGTCATGCGGTATTTCCATCCACACTCTTCCCATTTTTTCTTACCGAATTCGTGATAAGAAAGCACTTCAAATGTTACATTGTCTCCATTGATTTCTTTAAAAAAGCGGACAAATGCTTCCAGATCTTCCGTTGCATTGTTCACGCCACCGATCAACGGAACTCTTACATGAAAATACGGATGCTCTTTTGCTGCTTTCCTGATATTTTTCATAATCTCTTCATTCGCACCGCCTGTGTATTTCTGGTGTTTTACCGGATCACATAACTTACAGTCCATAATCAGCTGATCAACATATGGGAACAATTCTTCTGTCCTTACATGCGTTCCATTTGTCTCAATTGCTGTATTGATTCTATGTTCTTTCAGTTTTTTCAATGACTCAAGAAGTTCTTCAAACTGCATTGTTACTTCCCCTCCGGTAAATGTAACTCCGCCGCCATCGTAATACATCATTTCGTTATTCAAGACTTCTTCTACGATCTCGTCAACCGTATAATTCTGGTAAGACAGATACATCCCCTTTGTATCATGTTCTGTGATGCACTCATGATTTTTACATCCTACACAGATGGTCCTGTCTACTTTTGTTCCACTGATCGCTCCATGCGGACAGATGCTTTCCAAAATCCACTCCGGATCTGATACGATCGTTCCTTTACACTGCATCCCCTCCGGGTTCGCACACCATGGACACTTCAGATTACAGCCTTGCATATGATATACCAGTCTGTTTCCATCTCCGTCCTGGGAGTAATTGAATCCTTTCTGAAATATCTTCATCTGTCATCTGTCCTTTCTTAATAGTCTCACTATAACCTGAACAGATCTGCGTTATGTCCATATAACTCACGGAATATCGCGAACTGTTCTTCATAGTATTTCTGATTCTCATGGTTTGGTGTTACAATTGTATCTTTCATATGTACCAGTTTATCGCAGGCTTCCTCATAGTTTCCGAATTCTCCGGCCGCAATTGCTGCTGTTATCGCAGCTCCGATGCATGCCTGTTCATTTCCCTGATTTGTATAGATCTCGCAATCGAAGATATCTGCCTGCATCTCCAGAAAAAGCTTTCCTCTTGCTCCTCCACCGGATGCTATAATTTTGTGATATTCAATTCCGAGGTCTTTAAATATTTCTATCGATGTCCGAAGTCCGAATACAATTCCTTCCATCGTGCTCCGGATCATATGCGCTCTTTCATGTTTCAGTGTCATTCCAAAGTAAATGCCTTTTGCATTCGGATCATTATATGGCGTTCTCTCGCCACTCAGATACGGAAGGAATACCAGTCCCTCGCTTCCTGCTGGTACAGACGCCGCAAGTGAGGTCATCTCATCATAAGATCCCATCTCCAGAATGTTGTTCATCAGCCACTTCAGCGCAACACCGCCGCTTAAGTGTGCTCCCATCAGCATCCATAAGTCTTCTTTCACATGACAGAATGTATTGGTCCGGAATTTTTCATCATATAATGGTTCGTTAAATCCTCCCGAGATCTGACAGGACGTTCCGATGTTCGCTGCAAGTACGCCCGGCCGGATAATTCCGTTACCCACGCCCTGCATCAGAGTATCGCCACCGCCATAAGCGATCTTGATTCCTTCTTTTAATCCGGTCTGTTCTGCACATTCTTTATTAACTGTTCCCGCTGCTTCGTATGCTTCATGACATTCCGGGAAGATTTGTTTTGGCATCTGAAGTTTCTCTATCAGCCCCCATGCCCAGTCACGCTTCTTTGTATCGAATATTGCACCACTTGACGCATCCGACATGTCCGTTCCGATCTCTCCGCACATCTTATAACGGATATAATCTTTCGGGAAAACTACATAACGGATCTTTTCAAAATTCTCCGGCTCATGTTCTTTCACCCACATCAGTGAGGAGATCAAGAATCCTGTACTAAGTGAATTCAGCACGGTTCCACGATATGTATCCTTTCCTGTGATATCGTATATCTTCTGGATCTCTTTTTCTGATCTCTGGTCTGCCCAGATAATTGCATTGCGAATCAGCTTGCCGTCTGCACCTATCATAACCAGTCCGTGCATCTGTCCGGAATAACTGATCCCATGAATCTTAGCTGATTCCTCCGGATATCTCTTCACAAGATCTGTAATCGTCTCTTTTGTTGCCTCCCATAACTTCTCCATATCCTGTTCTGCATATTGTAACTTTTCTTTAATAATGTCATACCCAATCTGAGAAGTTCCGACTGTCTTTCCCTCGCTGTCCATCAATAATGATTTCACGCTGGATGTTCCCACATCCACACCAAGATAATAATTCATAACTGCTCTCCTTTTGGTATTGTCGAGTAGTACCATTTGTTTTCTAATATAAGGGACGGAATATATAATAGTTCCGCCCCTTGTTTTTTTCACATTCGCAACTGCTTAATCTGCAATCTTTATCATGACCTTTCCGGCTCTTCTGTATTCAGGCTTTGTAAATACATCTGCAATATCATCCAATGGTACAATATTTGTGATCAAGTCCTCCAAACGTAATGTCTTTGACTCCAGAACCTGTATTGCTCTCTCGTACGTATAAGGATTGATAAATGATGATGTAATATGCAATTCTTTCTTAAACACATCATCCGGCTTCAGTGGGAAACTATCCTCTGGCGAAGCAAGACCAAAAAATCATTACTGTCGCACCCTTACCGGCAAATTTCACTGCATCTTCCTGTGTATGTATATTTCCCACACACTCAATTACAACATTTACATTCGGTGTATATTCATCCAACACCGCCTGAACATCTTCGTTTATTGGATCGATTACTTTTGTTGCGCCTAATTTTAATGCAAGTTCACGTTTTTCTTCTACCGGTTCGGACAGGATCAGCTTTGTTGCACCTTCATTCTTTGCAAGCTGCAACATGATCATTCCAATCGGTCCTCCGCCTATAACAAGCACCGTATCACCAGATTTAATATGACAGAGATCTATTCCATGCAGGCAGCAGGAAACTGGTTCTGCCATTGCAGCCTCGATAAAACTCAGATCATCCGAAAATGTATACAACTGTTTTTCATGCATAATAACATATTCTGCAAATCCTCCATCTACAGTTGTACCTACACCAATATTATCTGTACAAAAATTGCTGCATAGCATTTTTACAGAAATAACATTCCCCACACATATCATTCGGGTCACCGCTCACACGGTCCCCCACTTTAATTCTATTTACATTAGCTCCGAGTTTTTTTACAACTCCCGAAAACTCATGCCCCGGAATCAACGGCGGTGTAACTTCAAAAAGATCCTCCATCACCATTAAAAAATGTGCACATCCGTTCCACATACTCCACAATACTTTACCTGGATCAACACTTCATTGTCTTTCAGTTCCCTTACCGGAACATCTTCTACTACCAGATTATGTTTTCCGTAATATACTGCCGCTTTCATATTGTACCTCCATAGTTTAATTTTTAACTTGCTTCTTTTAATGGCATTGTAGCACAATACCATTATTTCATCAATATTTTAACTTAAATTATCTCAAAAAACTCATCAATCATATGGATTGCTGCTCCCACTCCTGTCGGTTCTTTCTTATATTTAGAAGGAACAAGATACCTTTCTGATTTTTCCTTAAATGAATCTCTGGCATCTACCCTGGCACACAGATCTTCCATATACTTCTCTATATATGCCCCTACATAACCGCCGATTACAATTTTCGTATCATATAACATACGTATGTTGTGAATACCTATTGACAAATATTCTAAATATCTGTTCCAATGGCGCCTTGCTCCGAGATCCTTCGTTTCTAATAATTCAAAGAATTTTTCCAGATCACCATCCGCATATTCTGCAAGCACATTTGCTCTGCACACTGTGTCAAAAGCAACCCCTTTGGCCACAATAGCATCTGTCTCCGGCTTTCGGAATAATCGTCATGTGTCCGATTTCACCGCTTTTCCTGCGTTCTCCCTCAAATATTTTATTAGCAACAATCACAGCTCCACCTACACTGTTGCTAAGACTAAGATAGAATGCATCATCCAGGTCATTTCTGTCCCATACTTCCGCATAACCTGCTGCTGCCGAATCATGGAACAGCCGGTTATGATATGGAATATATTTCGCAATATCTGCTCTGGTCACTCCTGTGAAATTAAGCGTAAGCCCGTAAGTAACCCTTTCACCATCATCACTGATCAATCCCTGAACTGCAATCCCGACTCCGAGAAATCTGTCATCCGAAAGACCAGTATCCTTTTTGACTTCTTCTACCGTCTCTCCAATCTTTCTCAGATAATTATCGTCATTCAAATCAAAATTCTCCCTGACCCTGATCAGACTGATAACATTACCGGATAAATCTACTGCCACACAATTAATATGATGCCTGTTTAAATACAAGCCGACTGCATATCTGGCTTTTTCTATGTAGGAATAAGCGGTCGCATTTCTCCCACCTGTATTTGATATTTTTTTTCGACGTATCAATCAATCCCAACTCCGCCAGATTATTTAAATTCTGCGTGATCGTCGGAAGACTCAGCCCTAATCCGATCACAATATCCTGCTTTGATACTGCTCCCTGTTCCCTGATATATTGATATATTAACTGACTTTTCCTCAAAACTCTTCCCCTTGTCTACTAAAGTATTTAACGAAAATATTTTAGCAAAAATATTTTAGCAAAAAATTCCCGGTAAAATAAACTTTACCGGGATTTTAATATCTTTTCAGCTTTATTATTAGTTAGCCTGTCTCTTCTTCTGGATACAGTCAAAACCAACAGCAAGGACAAGTACAATACCAAGTACGATATCCTGAATCCAGGTATTGATATTCATAAGCACCATACCATTATTCAATGCCCCAATAATAAATGTACCAGCTACAACACCAGACATTCTACCGGAACCACCTGCTACAGACACACCTCCAAGGACAACGCAGGTAATAACTTTGAATTCGTAGCCAAGTCCTGCATTACCCATACCGGAATTTGTTCGTGACAAAAGTACAATACCGGCAAGTCCTGCAAAAAATCCTGATAATGCAAATACCAGATATTTAACTCTTCCTGTACGGATACCAGAAAGTCTTGCAGCTTCAATGTTACCACCTACTGCATAGAAATAACGTCCAAAATATGTCTTATTCAGAATAAATGCTCCAATGATAAAGCAGACAATCATAATAATTACCGGAATAGGTACCGGTCCAACCCATCCTGCACCAAATACAGAGAATTTTTCAGGGAATCCATTGATTGGCTGTCCATTACACATAATCAATGCAATACCGGAAAATGCTGTTTGTGTCGCAAATGTTGCGATCAGTGCCGGGATACCGATTGTCGCTACCATGAAACCATTCAAAAGACCAATCAGTGTAGATGCCAGTAACGAAATCAGTACTGCAAGATACATATTAACACCGAACTCAACCATCAGTTTTGCACATAAATATTAACGAATGTAATAACAGATCCTGTACCAAGGTCGATGTCACCCAGCAAGATAACAAACATCATACCTACAGAAGCAATTCCCCATACAGCGACCTGACGCAGCATAATTAATAAGTTACTCATTGTAATGAATCTTGGATTTGCAATTGTAAATGCAATTACAAGAACGATAAATACTAACCAGATAGCCTGGTCTTTTAAAACTCTTGATACTTTGTTTTCTTTCATTTGTCTAACCCCTTCCTATGCCTATTTATCTCTTGCTGCGGATGCATATGTCATAATTACTTCCTGGGTGAACTCCTCTTTTGAAAGTTCTCCTGTCATGTTTCCTTCTGAAAGAACCACAATTCTGTCAGACATACCCATCAACTCTTCCATCTCTGAAGAAATCATTAAAATTGTCTTTCCCTGATTCTCAACAAGATCGTTCATCAATTTATAAATCTCATATTTTGCTCCAACATCAATTCCTCGTGTTGGTTCATCAAAGATAATCAATTCCGAATCTGCTGCCATCCACCTTCCAAGGATAACCTTCTGCTGATTACCACCACTTAAATTTTTAACCAGCTGATTCAGGGAAGGAGTCTTAATTGCCATATTTTCTTTATATTTTTCTGCAATTTCCTGTTCCTGCTTATTGTTTATAACGCTGAGTTTGGAATTGCGCTCATAGATTGGCATATTAATATTATTCTTAATAGAAATACCCAACATAGCACCATGACGTTTTCTGTCTTCCGGCACTAGAGCAATTCCAAGATCAATCGCTTCTCTCGGGCTCTTCGGATCTATCTCCTTACCATTAAAAATCATTTTTCCTGAATTTTTTTCTGACTGCCCCGAATATCATCTCGGCAAGTTCTGTTCTTCCGGCTCCGACCAGTCCACCAAGTCCAAGAATCTCGCCTTTATGAATCTTTAAGCTGATATCCGTATCTCCGTTACCTGTTACATTTTGTAATTCAAGAACAACTTCGTCTTTCTTAACACAATCTTTTCTAGGTGGATAACTTTGTGTAAGTTCACGTCCTACCATCAATTTAATCAATTCCTGGACTTCACTGTCCTTTGTGATCAATGTCTTTACATATTCTCCGTCACGCATAACCAGAATACGGTCTGACAGACGATATATTTCTTCCAATCTATGAGATATGTAAATAATAGAAACCCCTTCTTTACGAAGTCTTTCTACTACTTCAAACATACTCTCAACTTCTGCACTTGTCAAAGGCGCAGAAGGTTCATCCATAATCAGTATTTTTGCATTCTGCTGAACTGCTTTTGCAATTTCAACCATCTGCTGATATCCAACCGTCAGGTTCTTCATCAGTGCCTTCGGGTCAATCTTAATATGAAGAGCTTCAAATGCTTTTGCCGCCTCTTCTTCCATTGCTTTTTTATCAATGACTATTCCTTTACGGATAGGTCTTCCCAGGAATAAGTTTTCTGCTGCCGACAGTTCCTTCACATTATTAAATTCCTGATAAATAATTGCAATACCATTTTCCGATGCCAACTGTGGTGTCATGCTAGAAAACTCTTTGCCATTTACTATAATCTTTCCAGAAGTTGGAATAACCGCTCCTGAGCAACACTTAATCAATGTAGATTTTCCAGCTCCATTTTCTCCAATCAGAGCCAGAATCTCGCCTGGCTTTAATTCCAACGTAACGTCCTTCAACGCTACAACACCCGGGTATTCTTTTCTTATATGCTGTAACTGTAATACATATTCTTCGCTCATGTTCATCCCCCGTGATTCTACTAATTAACAGAGGCGGCGTAATGCCGCCTCCTTTTTAATCTGTTTCAGTTTTCATGACTGTTTTCACATTCCTTTTAAGATCTCATCAATGTTATCTGTTGTGATAGGTTTGATTGTTCTGTAAACGTTGTGATCATCACCCTCAAATTTCTCACCGCTTAAGATTCTTTCATACATTTTCATACAAGCTTTTGCTGTATCTTCGTTAGATCCTTCAAATCCAACGATAGATCTTACTGCTTCATTTCCAGCTTTCAGGGAATTCAGCTGCTGCTCTGTAACGTCTGTTGTAATAACACCTACGTTCTCTGGAATTTTTCCTTTTCCGTATTTCTGAAGAAGAGCTTCATTCGAACCGATCATAGCACCAGCTCCGACTCCAACGAATACATTAGCATCTGGATGTGCAGAAAGTACAGACTCTACGTTGCTCTGTGCTTCCGGTGCTTCCAGACCATCAACTTCTGCGATCACTTCATAATTGTCTTTGCAATTTTCTTTCAGACCTTCTTTGATACCATCAGCTCTTTCTTTCAGAACCTTTGTTGAAGGATATCCGATAACTGTAACCTGTGCTTTATCATCTGCTGTAAATTTGTCGTTAATAAATTCAGCTGCTGCTTTTACCAATCTCTTTACCAAGCTCTGTATTGTCCAGTACCCAGTTAGCCGTTGTGTTTTCCATCGGGTCATCCCAGCACATTACTTTAATATCAGCATCAAGAGCTTCTTTACAGATGTTCTCTACCGCTTTTGCATCAGAAGGGTGAACCATGATCAGGTCACATCCCGATGTAATAAAGTTCTCGATCTGGCTAACCTGTGTAGCAGAGTTGTCTTCACAGTCGATCAATGTGTAATCCCAGCCTTTGTCCTTTAACTGTTCTTCGAGTTTTCCCATAACTCCTGCCCAGTACGCATTGCTTAATGACTGAATTGTAATTCCGACTTTGTACTTTTTGTCTTTGGAATCTCCGCTTTCTGACTTGCTGTCTGATCCTCCGTCTTTGCTTCCGCATCCAACTGCCATAGCTGCTACCATCGTTACGCACAGTAAGATACTTACGATTTTCTTTTTCATAGATTGTCCTCCTTAAAATTAATAAATTTTATTCGTATAGCCGTTGCTATTAGCTATCTTATAATGATATAACCGGTCAATTTAGAAGCATGTAAATGCTCCATCTACGATGATATCTGATCCGGTTGTAAATGTACTTGTGTCTCCTGCAAGATATACCAGAATTGACTGTAATTCTTCCGGTTTTCCAAGGCGTCCCATAGGAGCCATTGCATTCCACTGCCCAATCAGTGGTTTCAGATCATCTCTTGACATGATCAGATCTGTTCCAATGTATCCCGGGCTTATGCAGTTGACTCTGACACCTTTCTTTGCCCATTCTACAGCAAGTGATTTTGTCAGAAGACTTACTCCTGCTTTTGACGCATTGTATCCACACTGTGGCTGCGGAACATTTACAATATGTCCTGACATAGAAGCTGTATTAATGATGGAACCATAACCCTGTTTTAACATTACTCTTCCTGCTGCTGTTGCACAAAGGAAAACGCCTGTCAGATTGATATCAATTACTTTCTGCCACTGAGCAAGTGTCATCTCCTCAGCTGGCGCATTTACTGCGATTCCGGCATTGTTATAACATGCATCAAGTTTTCCATATGTATCAACCACTTTAGCTACCATTGCTTCAACCTGATCCTGCTTTGTAACATCACATTCAATTGCGATTGTCTTAGAACCTGTCTTTTCTGCAATCTCAAGATAAGTCTTGTGTTCTCTTAACATCTTTGCAACTTCAAAACGCTGTGATAATGAAAGCAATTCATTAATCGTACAGATATCTTCAAAAAAGTGTATAACACTCCTCTTTATCTTTGAGGCTTAAAATTCCCTGAAACAGATAGTCAACCGCCTCTGTTCTGATTTTCTTACTCATAGCATTATCTCCTTCGTAGCAGATTCATTACTTTTACATTTTAACACACTAAAATTTGGCAAAGTCTATAGTTTTTTCCCCATGTTTTATACATGCTTTTAATTTTTCCAGTGAAACATTGGCAACCAATTCTTCCGGAAAATCTGTTTCTCTCAATATTTCTTCCGCATATGGATACTCTGCAATATCTGCATCCACATGTGAATCACTGCCAAGCACGATCATCACTCCGTGTGCTTTACATTCCTTTACCATCTCCAGACAGTTCTCTTTTGTATTCTCTCGAAATCCTTCCGGACGCAGTGATGAATTATTTACTTCCAGTAATGTTCCAGTTTCTTTTGCATTTTTTTTACCAGACGCTTCATATCTACAGGAAATCTCCCGTCGTCCGGATGTCCAATGATGTCCACATACGGATGTTCCATTACTTTCTCATATGCTGCGGTTACATTGTCTATTGTCCGTTCAGCTTTAAACACGGCATATGAATACTGGCGATTGCAATATCAAGTCTTTCAAGAACCGAATCCGGGAGATCGGTCTTCCCCCCGCACATTCATGATATTCAGTTCTGTTCCTAATAACAGCTCAATCCCGTACTTTTTTTCTTGGAACAATTCTTAAATTTTGGAAATAGAACAAATGACAAGTTCCGGGCATCTCTGGTGCATGTTCCGTAATTGCAAGTCCCTTCAGTCCTTTATCCGCTGCTGCTTGCGCCATCTCATTCAGCGTATTATATGCATGTCCACTTGCGAGCGTATGCGTATGTGTGTCAATTTCTACTCTCATTTCCTGCTTCTCCTTCCTGTTGTATTTCATCAGATCTTCTTTATCTGTTATTTTTGATTTATTATTTTAAATTGTAACTTTTCTTCTTTTCAGCTTTAACGCTCTAATATTTCACAACATGAAGTATTATACCGTATAATTTTACTTTTTTTGCTACCCATTCTATACCGGAAAGCAGGTTTTCCTCTTTTTTGACTAAATAACCACCATTTATTCACCCCTCTAATATATCTGAATTATAAAGGGAGTTTTTCATTATGAAGAAACATGAAAAAAATGACTGTAAATGTAAACCCATTATCCAACCAGGAACTCATTGATTCTTACGATTATCTCGCAACTGCTGCCTCTTCTCATGACTGTACCGGTCTGATTCCTTCTGCACCTCTTAATCCTGCGGAACTGGATTCGTATGAGGAACTTTATCCATTCCTTCCTCCGGTCTCATCCGCAGATGATGCTCCGGAGCAGGCTCCGCCTTCCGGTAAAAATCCATCTGATATTAAGGGTTAATGTCCATCTGAAAATACTCTGCAAAATACCTGTTTTTTCTTGACATGCCTTCCAATCACAGCTAATCTTATAGAAGTATAAAAATTATATTATGTATATTGAGAGGTAACTGATCATGAAAAACATACTAATGATAGCAACCGGTGGTACGATTGCATCCAAAGAGGGGGATCTTGGATTGACACCGGCTGTGACAGGGGAAGAACTTGCAGCCAGCGTACCGGGAATCAAAGACATCTGTCATCTGGAAATACTTCAACTTATGAACATCGACAGCACCAATATGCGTCCACGTCAATGGCTGATGATCCGTGATGCGATCATGGAAAATTATAACAACTACGATGGGTTTGTCGTTCTTCACGGAACAGACACCATGGCATATACTGCTGCCGCCCTGTCTTATCTGATCCAGGACAGTGTAAAGCCAATTGTACTGACCGGTTCCCAGAAACCAATGGCCAATCCTTATACCGATGCAAAGATCAATCTGTTCCAGAGTATTCTGTATGCTGCCGACGATCTTTCCTGCAATGTCTGCATTGTATTTAACGGAAAAGTTGTTGCCGGAACCCGCGGACGTAAGCAGCGCACCAGAAGTTTTGATGCATTTGACAGTATGAACTTCCCTGAACTTGCCATTATCCGTGACAGCCGTATCATCCGTTACTATACGGAAGAACGTCCCGCTCCTCAGGATCTGAAATCTTACGCAAGTCTTAATGACCGTGTCTTTGTGCTGAAACTGACTCCGGAAGTCAAAGCTGAGAATTTTCGATCTGTTGAGTGGTCACTATGATGCTATCATCCTGGAAACCTTTGGTATCGGCGGCATCCCGGAATATGATGATTCCATTTGAAAAAGCGAATCTTCTCCTGGGTAGATTCCGGCAAAACAATCGCTGTCACCACACAGGTGCCGGAAGAAGGCTGTGATCTTGGCGTATATCAAGTTGGAAAAAAATTTCAGTAATCATAAAGGAATCCTACAGTCCGATGATATGACAACAGAATCCATTGTTGCAAAACTGATGTGGATTCTTGGTCAGACGGATAAACAGGATGAGATTGCGCGGTTATTTTATCGCGAGATCAATCACGACAGAGTCTGAGTTGATTTGGGATTTAATTCAGGAAGGCTGTGGATACCCGAACCGGAATAAAGCTTGGAAAGGTGTTCCTGTTCAGGTTCCATCGGCGGGTCAATTCTAAAGGGGCAAAATTCTGCTAAAAGCAGGCTTTCAA
>ENA-OQHD01000216-OQHD01000216.1-human-gut-metagenome-genome-assembly--contig:-NODE-216-length-24434-cov-3.413873_pt1 | contig 24434 bp, 36 predicted proteins | sample MGYA00242560_ERZ504711 | MGnify/ENA primary metagenome ERZ504711 (study PRJEB26092, sample SAMD00036198) | human gut metagenome | host: Homo sapiens | study: EMG produced TPA metagenomics assembly of...
CTGACCAACTGCCACACTATAATGCGTGTGCAGAAACTTCCGTCACTTCATAAGTTCCTGCTGGAATACCAGTCATACGTACTACGCCATCAGAAAGCTCTACCTTGCCGCCGTCACCTAAGATCGGTTCTGTGGCGCCATCAGATGCCTTCACTGTGATATTGATATGACTACAGCTTCCTGAAACACCTCTAATATGAAATACCGCATCTGGAATGGTTTCTTTTGTGTTATAATCCAGTTTTCCACTAAAAGACTGCCGTCTGATGATGGTGTATCAGGATCATCTGGTTCATCTGGAATAGTAGGTGATGCATTATATGTCATCATGGCTGTATCTGTCGCCTGCGGACGGAAGTTATAGATATATCCCTGCCAATTGCCGGATAAGCCCACAGGATTTCCCAAATAGCTGACACTGCTGTCAAATGTACCGCCTACGGTCGTTCCATAGAACTGATAGTTGATGCCTGTGCTGTCAGCAAGGTCTTTCTTGACATTTTACAGTAACATCCTGTCCCATAGGCACTTTAAACGCCTTTTGGTCATCCCATGCACCGCTGACATTGGTCTGTAAAGAAAGTTTGGTTCCACCGGCATAAACTTCGATGCTTCCGCTTTCCACCATCTGATTCAGGTCATCGCCCAAGATACGGAATTTCCAGTAATCACGGTCCATACTGCTGGTGAACTGATAGGTGTTGGTTACCCATTCTCCGTCTTCTGAGGCTTCTTCAGAACCGCTGACTGGCGAAAGTTTTACAGTAAATTCCGGAGGGGTATATGGATTTGCGATACCTTCGTTATAGATTTTTTTGCAATGCATTCAATACTCTGGTATTTCTTGCGGTATCTCCCGACTGAATGGGACCATTTATCTAAAGAACCATTGACAATGGCTGTATGGATCGCTGCATGTGTAGCATAATACGCCTCGTCTACACTCTGACAGCCTAATTCCTGTGGTGTTTTATATGGATATCCCGCACGGGCAACGCCAAGGATTTTCTTTTCCTCTGCGCCAATGCTCGGCAAAGGATCTATCTGATACTGACCGTCCTGATGCTGGGCAGTACCTTTCCAACCTGGACTTTTTGCAATATGCTGGATATTCCAGTGCGGCAGGATCGTCTGCCACCCATTTAGCGATATGGATATTGTCCACGATAGCGCCATCATAGTGCAGGATATTATTCAGCGGTCTGTCTGCTGTAATGGTCACATATCCATCATTTGCCTGCAAGTAAGCATATGGATCTGAGCCTGTGTCGGAACGAGCCCTTTGGCAGCGAGTCTGTGCCGTAGATTTCCGCATAGTTTTCGGAAAGCACTACAGTTCCTGTACTGCTTGTTGTAAACTGCTGCGTATTCAGTGCAGGCTGCTCAAAAACATGTACGCCCTGTCCACTGTTCTCGGTATCATCCGTTGTTTCATCTGAATCATCATCTGTATCAAACGCAACATCCTGTGTGGAGCCGTTGCCCAATGGTGATCTGATCATCATAATCATTGCCCCCAAAAAGATGTCATCATAAGATGAATCGTTTCCTCCACTTTCCTGCCCTGGGATCACAAAACCATCTTCCCAACTGGCAAGGGCAGGAATGCAATTCACAGTGGTGATCACTGCCGCAAGCAGTAGTGACAGCCACTTTCTGCTTTTCATCATAAAAAATCAACTCCTTTTCCTGCTTTTTTTCCATGAAAACCTGCTAACAAAAGTCAAGACCTTTTCGCAGGTTTTTTAAAACTGTTCTCAACTAAATAAAAATCTCCACGACAATTAGACCGGCTCAAAATCCGGTCTGTTGTTTTCTTGGGTTTATTTTCTTTTATTTTCGGTATACTTCCATCACTCTCGCATAGTAGATTCTCAAAAACTTATTTAATCCTGCTATTTTTCGCGGCGCGTTTTGATTTCCCCTCACGTTCTTTCTTCAATATAAACTCATAGACAGCTGCATCCTCAGGTGCTTTATGCGTTTTCAAACTTCTCATAACTTCGTATCCTATCTTCCTTAGGTTGGAAGAACCTCGTTTGGATATTTTTCCTTTTCCCGTTCCGACAAGTCGACCTGATTGATATGGTGGGGCATCAATTCCAGCATAAGCAATCAGAGCTTTACCACTATGAAACCTTCTTACATTCTCCTATCTCCGCTATGAGTTTGCGGAGCAAGACATCTCCAACACCTCCCATCGCTCGCACGATTGGATATTCCGGCAGACTCTTGGCTAACGACCGCATTTGTGTTAAAATCGTCATTAGGGTATGATCGACTTCTCGTAATACCCGTACTGCCTCCTGTACCAGCATTTTTGTTGATGGGGTATTGGAGGAAACTGTGGGGATACCTTCTTTTGCCAGTGCATAAATCTTGATCGCTTTATCTTGGTTCTGATGGTATCCTTTCTTTTTTCGCCCATTTCAGATAGCTGTCTATAAACTGCTTTTCTGATTTCTTTGTTATATTATCATAATGCCAGTATTCCTCTGCAAAATCCCCCGAGTTTATCCTTTCCATTCTTCTCATTCCAACCTTGCAGTAATGTTTTAATCCCCTGGCATCGTATAGTCCAGAAGATGGGTCAGTTCCAAAACGCTTTCCACACGCATTCGCATATAATGACAGTATTGTCGTCCTAAAAGTTTTAGCTCTGTGTAGATATTTTCTTGCGCCTCATACTCTTTCAAGCGATACCAATGGTCTATTCCATAATGAGAGATCGCAATCGCATCCTGTTTATCTGTTTTTACACGGCGAAGTCCCTGACAACGGTATTCTTTCATTTCAAATGGATTGATCACTGCTACGAAAATCCCTTCTCCTTAAAATAGCTTAGTACAGGAAGATGATAAATTCCCGGTAGCTTCCATGATGATTCGTACCTCATCATTCAAGCGCAGCAACATAGTTGCCAATTCAGACAGTTCCTTTTCCACATGGTATACTTCAAAGGGCTTACTCACGATTTCGCCATAAGGCTTTAAAATACATACTGTACTTTTCCCTTTTGATACATCAATTCCTACGCTGATCATAATATACTCCTTTTCTTTTTATAGAATTGCAGTTGTTTATCCCATCTACACTTATTATGATTCAGTTTAGTTCGTTACGCGAAAGCTCCTGCGAGTTTCAACCTGCTTAAATGAATGTTTATAATAAGGGGATGGCTGACGGTTTCATTCACGGATGTGAAAATCCTAATGGCAATATGTCATACCAACTACTTCCCTTATTATAATAAAATAAGTGTAGATGTTAGAGTTAATTACTCTCTAACAACTACACTTTTATGGTACTAAATGGCAAATGCGTAACCGTAGTGGCTTCCACCGGGTTACACTTCCGGGCATTTTATTTATTAACATTCGCTGCCAGTCACGACTTGAAGGAAACAATAGATAAGGATTATTGTGAATGTGGAATGCCGTTAGAAACAGTTAGAGAGTCAGAAGCACCGTTAAAGGAACGAAGCGAACGTGTTTGAGGCGAACGCCGAGTTTGAGCGTAGTTCCTTTGCTTTTAGGTGATTCTGACTCTCTTAGTGTTTCTTATGGTATGGAACCTGAACAAGAAGCCTTATCTATTGTTTCCTTCAAGGACCGAGAGGCCGCTTCCCAGTTAATAAATGAAATCAAATTACGCATTCATCTTCAATATCGGACTGATTTTTTTTATAAACCAGGAACACGATCAAAGATACCAGTATACCTTTCAGTAGATTGAATGGTCCGACTGCCAGTATCACGAAAGTCTTAAGGTCTGTGATATGTTTGTTTACGGCAGTTCCCATTCCAACCAGGCCGTCGATCGGCATACCGAATGCTTTGGCATATGCCGGTAGTAATACGAAGGCATTCAGGAAACATCCGACTACTGTCATGAATACGGTTCCCGCTGCCATTCCGGCTACTGCTCCGGTTCTGGTATGTTTCTTATGGTAGATCAATGCGGCCGGCACAACCAGTGAACAGCCGATCAGGAAGTTTGCGATTTCTCCGACTCCCGCTGTCATAGTTCCGTTGATTGCAAAGTTCAGTAAGATCTTGATAAGTTCTATTGCCGCTCCGGCGAGTGGTCCCATTGCAAAACTTCCGATCAGGATTGGTACTTCGCTGAAATCTATCTCGTAGAAGGACGGAGCGAACGGAAGCGGAATTTCGAACAACATCAATACTGTTGCGATTGCCGATAACATACCAATCTGTGCCATTGTCCTGATTTTGTTTCTGTTCTTTTCATTTTGTCTTTCCATTACTTTTGTACTCATCTTTCTTTCTCCTTTAAATTGAATTATATTCTAAAGGAAGAAACTTCTTATTTTGAACCATACGATATTCACATTGCAGACAAAAAGCCCCGTCACCCAAAAGGGGCCAACGGGGCAATCATATCATTTTGATAATTCTGTAAATATCATATCATCCTTCTCTCATCCAGACTTTACTGTCGGTTCCGGAATCTCACCAGATCGGCTGATCATCACATTGATAACATCTGTCCAGATATCTCTGACCAGAAATTCTTCAAATGACCAGTTCGCGGACTTTACCGCCGGTTGGGAATCACACCCTGCCCCGAAGAATCTTCTTTCGTCCTATATTATAGTACGACATATCCGTCTATGCAACCATTATTTTGTGCTCATCTCACGAATCAGTTTTCTGATCGGAAGAACAAATGTCGGAGATACAGACAATTCATCGATTCCCATCTTAAGGAATGTCTCTGTCAAAGTCATATCTGCTCCAAGTTCTCCGCAGATACCAACCCAGCATCCTGCTTTGTGTCCGTTTTCGATCGTCTTCTGGATCATGCGGAGCACTGCCGGATGATGTGAATCATAAATGTTGTCAAGTTTGCTGTTCTGTCTGTCAATTGCCAGTGTATACTGAGTCAGGTCGTTTGTTCCGATACTGAAGAAGTCAACTTCCTCTGCCAGAAGATCGCTGATCATCACTGCTGCCGGTGTCTCGATCATAATACCCTGTTCAACTTCACCGTACTCGATTCCTTTTTTCTGTCAGTTCTGCTTTGATAGACTCTACGATCTTCTTGATCTCTTTCACTTCATCTACAGAAATGATCATTGGATACATAATTCCAATGTTACCATATGCACTTGCACGAAGAAGTGCCCGCAGCTGTGTACGGAAGATATCTCTTCTGTCCAGACAGATACGGATCGCACGGTATCCCATGGCCGGATTTTCTTCATGATCAAGGTTGAAATAATCCACCTGCTTGTCCGCACCGATATCCAGTGTACGTACAATTACCTTCTTACCTGCCATGTTCTCGGCTACTGTCTTGTATGCCTGGAACTGTGCTTCTTCATCCGGATAATTATCCGCTTCCAGATATAAGAATTCACTTCTGAACAGACCGATTCCGGCCGCATCATTGGCCAGTACACTTGTAACATCTTTTACACCGCCGATATTTGCATATAATTTGATATGTTTTCCAGTCTACCGTTATATCTTCTTTTTCCTTTTAATTCCTGAAGAAGTTCTCTTGCTTTGATGTCTTCTTCTTTCTTTTCCTGCATTTTCTTTAAAGTTTCTTCATCCGGATCAATGTAGAATGTTCCTGTGTAACCGTCTACAACCGCTATCTTTCCGTTCCACTCTTCTTTAATATCAACTTCGATCAGTGCCGGGATGTTCATCGTTCTTGCAAGGATTGCTGTATGTGAATTTGCAGATCCAAGTCTGGTTACGAATGCAAGGAGCTTCTCCTTGTCCATCTGGACCGTCTCACTTGGTGCAAGATCTTCTGCCACAACGATCACAGGTTCATCACCGATGGCTCCACCGCTTTCGTTCCCACTTAAGATATTTACCATACGTTCCGAGATATCTTTTACATCTGCTGCTCTCGCTTTGAAATAATCATCTTCCATCTCTGCAAACATCTTCGCAAAGTTATCTCCTGTTGTAGCAACGGCAAATTCTGCGTTTACCTGCTGTGTCTCGATGATGTTAACAACAGAATCGATGTAGTCATCATCTTCCAGCATCATCTGGTGTACTTCAAATACAGCAGCATTCGCTTCTCCGACTTCTTTTAATGCTTTTTCATACAGTCCCTGTAACTGCTCTGCTGCCTTTGCGCGTGCATCCTCGTAACGTTTGATCTGTTCTGCAGTATCCTCTATTTTCACACGTTTTACAGGCTGTTCTCCCTTCTGGTAGAACAATATTTTTCCAATTGCAATTCCTTTAAATATTGATTTGCCAGTATATTTCTCCATAAATGATACCTCGTCCTTCCTTCAATCTTTGTTAACATTCTAACCCACAATACCTGTAAAGTCTAGTTTTTCGTAAGATTCAATTCGTCGTAACGCAGCTTTTCCATTGTAAATCCGCGTCCTCTTACCTCATTGATCTGCGTGATCGTGATAAATGCTTTCGGATCGATCTCCTGAATCGCCTCTTTTACCGAATACAGCTTTCTGCTGTGGATAACACATAATACGCCCTGCTGCTTCTGCTCTCCATAACCGGTCTCGATGTCTACCATCGTCACTCCGGCATCAATATCCGTTAAGACTTTCTGACGGATTTCTCTGTATTTGTCCGAAATTACAAATAACTGGATCTGTGACTTCCCAAGAAGCATCACCCGGTTCAGCACAACCGTACTTAAAAACAAATTCAGAATACCATACAGTATCTGTTCCGAATCTGAAAACAGCATCTGAAATCCCAGCACCGAAAAATCTACGATATACAAGAATACCGCTACCGGGACATGAAACCATTTGTGTAACACAAGTGCCAGTATATCGGTTCCACCGGTAGAAGCACCTACTCTTACCACCAGTCCGATACCGATTCCAAGGAGAACCCCTCCATATAATGCCGCAAGCATAGCATTATTCTCCGTCACTTTGTCTATTCCCGGAATGGACTGTGCCATCGACAGGAATATTGGATAAATAAAGGAACTGATGATCGTTGTCAATGCAAACTTCTTTCCCAAAAATACTGCACCGAGAACGAACAGCACCGCATTGATCGCCAAAATAATCATCGATAGGTTCACCTGAAAATAATGGCTGATCGTAAGACCGATACCAGTCGCACCTCCCATAATGATCCCATTCGGCACGATAAACGCTGCCACAGCAAACGACAATACAAGATTGCCGACCAGAACTCCCAGAATAGTTTTGATTATTTTTCCCCAACTTTTTTTCATATGCTCCATCCTCTCTCCGTACTTTCTTTCCCGGATTATGAAATTCCTTTCATCGTAAGCTGGATCCGCTTCTTCTTAAGATCCACGCTCATCACTTTTACATCCACGATGTCGCCAACGCTTACCACTTCCAGCGGATGCTTGATAAATTTCTTATCCGTGATCTCGGAAATGTGTACCAGTCCATCCTGGTGCACTCCGATATCTACAAACACACCAAAGTCAATGACATTTCTTACGGTTCCTTTCAGGATCATGCCTTCCTTTAAGTCTTTCATATCTAAGACATCTGTTCTTAAGATCGATTTCGGCATTTCGTCACGCGGGTCACGTCCCGGTTTTTCCAGTTCTTTCACAATATCCCGGAGGGTGATCTCTCCAATCTCCAGTTCCCCGGCAAGTCTTGCATAGTCTTTGATCGTGAGGGAAAGTCCGGTTAGCTTTCCTCCGCTGATGTCTTCCAATGCAAATCCCTGTTTCTTCAGCAGTTTTTCTGCAGCTTCATAGGACTCCGGATGTACACTGGTTCCGTCTAACGGATTCGTACCATTCTGGATTCTCATGAATCCGGCGCACTGCTCAAAGGCTTTTGGTCCGAGTTTTGCAACTTTCAAAAGCTGCTTTCTGTCTGTGAATCTTCCGTTCTCTTCTCTGTATGCCACAATATTCTTAGCAATTGCTCCGGATATTCCGGAAATATAAGAAAGGAGCGGTGCCGATGCCGTATTCAGGTCAACTCCGACTTTATTTACACAGTCTTCCACAACACCGGATAAAGCTTCACTTAACTTTTTCTGGTTCATATCATGCTGATACTGTCCGACACCGATGGATTTCGGATCAATCTTCACAAGTTCTGCCAATGGATCCTGCAGTCTTCTTGCAATGGATGTCGCACTTCTCTGTCCAACGTCAAACTTCGGGAATTCTTCCGATGCAAGCTTACTTGCCGAATATACGGAAGCTCCTGCTTCATTTACAATTACATACTGCACTTTCTGCGGAATCTCTTTTAATAATTCTACAATGAACTGCTCAGATTCTCTGGATGCGGTACCATTTCCAACAGAGATCAATGTAATGTTATATTTTTCAATAATCTTTTTCAGCAAATCTTTGGATGCCTGGATTTTCTTCGGTGTCGTCGGAGCAGTCGGATAGATAACCGTTGTTCCGATGACTTTACCGGTCGGATCTACAACTGCAAGTTTACAGCCGGTACGGAATGCAGGATCCCATCCAAGTACAGTCTGTCCTACGATTGGCGGCTGCATCAGAAGCTGATGCAGATTCTTCTTGAATACGCTGATTGCCCCGTCTTCTGCCTTCTCTGTCAGGTCACTTCGTATCTCACGCTCAATCGCAGGTGCAATGAGACGCTTATAGCTGTCCTCTGCCGCTTCCTTTAAGATCGGTGTGGTATGCGGATTATCACTGTGGATCATCTTCTTTTCCAGATATCTTAAGATATCGTCCTGCGGTGCCTCAATCTTCACCGTAAGGAACTTTTCTTTTTCTCCACGGTTCAATGCAAGCACTCTGTGTCCGGCAAGTCTGTTTACCGGTTCTTCGAAATCATAATACATCTCGTATACAGACTCCGCATTTTCGTCTTTTGCCTGTGAGATTACTTTCCCGTGCTGTACGGTTGCTTTACGGATCCAGATTCTGTAATCTGCTTCATCCGATACTGACTCGGCAATGATATCCTTTGCTCCATCAATTGCTTCTTTTACAGAATTCACTTCTTTTTCCGGATTCACATATTCTTCTGCATACACTTCTACCGGTTTATCTGCTTTTTGAAGCGTGATGACTGCTGCAAGCGGCTCCAGTCCTTTTTCCTTTGCGATCATGGCACGTGTCCGGCGTTTTGGACGATACGGACGGTAGAGATCTTCTACCACAACCATCGTCTCTGCTGCCAGAATCTGCGTTTTTTAATTCTCCGGTGAGTTTTCCCTGTTCCTCTATACTTGACAGAACCTGTTCTTTCTTTTCTTCCAGATTGCGCAGATATACCAGTCTCTCATACAATGTTCGCAGCTGAGCATCGTCCAATGTTCCCGTGACTTCTTTTCTATATCTTGCGATAAACGGGATCGTATTGCCTTCATCGATTAATTTTACCGCCGCATCGACCTGCCATCTTTTGACTCCAAGTTCCCCGGTAATCACCTGATTAATATCCATATGTTTTGTCTTTCCCTTTCTTGCCGTATTCAAAGAATTTGTACTTCTTTATTCCGCGGATAATTATAACTGAATTCCCCACTGTATGCAAATGGCGTCTATAATACAGAGTTCACTCTGTTTTCTTGAAAATGTATTTTCTATATGTTATACTGAAGCTACTTGAACTTATCAGAAAACAGAAATACTTAAAGGGGCTTTTACTTATGAATCAGGAAATACAAGGACTCTCAAAACAACAACTCAAATCCAGGGAAACACGTGCCAAGATCTTTCAGGCAGCCAAACGGATCCTGCAAAGGCAGGGTTATGAGCAGCTGTCGATCAAGAATATCTGCGAAGAAGCCGGTGTCTCCAATGGAAGATTTTTATCATCATTTCAAGACAAAAGATGATCTTCTTTCTTATTATATTGAAGAACAGCCGAGTATGGATCCTGATCTTCTTGATCTTCCGTCCAGTGCTGCCGGGACAAAAGAGGCAATCATCTCGGTTTACTTGAATTATGTTCACTACTGCGAAGAGCTCGGAGTTGAATTTATGGCCAATTACTATACACCTAAGAACCAGTCCCTGAACCCTTTGATCCGTACGGAAAGACCATATCCGATCATCACCGTTCACGATTATCTGAAACGCGTAATTGATGCCGGAATCATTTCCCCTCCTGCTGATCTGGAGGATATCACAACCGACATCCGTATGATCGTAATCGGAAATGTATTTGAGTGGTGTTTAAAGAGTGGCGATGCTGATTTTGAGGGTAATATGCGCCGCTCCCTTACTACTTATCTGAACGGATTGTTCTGATCATTTTGAAATCTATGAATTAGCAAAGGATGAATACGGTATGTACACGTTTATTGCCAATCCCAATGCCAGATCCGGCAGAGGGATTCTTCTCTGGAAACAGATTGAAAAAATTTTGCTGGAAAAAGAAATCGCATATAATGTTTTATTTACGAAATATCAGCATCATGCCACCCGCCTGGTGCATGATCTGACTTCCGACGGTGCTCCTCATACGATTGTTGTCCTCGGAGGAGATGGAACTTTAAACGAAGTAATTAATGGAATCAGATATCTGGACAAAGTAACGCTTGGATATATCCCGCTTGGTTCAGGTAATGACTTCGCCAGAGGTCTGGGACTTCCGACGGACATCCACAGTGCTCTGGAACAGATTCTTTCTCCTTCGCATTACACCGCCATGAATGTCGGAGTACTGGATTACGAAAATAAACACCTGCGTTTTGCCGTAAGTACCGGTATCGGCTTTGATGCCGCAGTCTGCCATCAGGTAATGGTCACACCGCTCAAAGCTTTTCTGAACCGTCTGAAACTTGGGAAACTTATCTATCTCGGTGTTGCACTTCATAAACTGCTTACATTAAAGCCGGTCACAATGACTGTCACAACCGAAACCGGTGAAACAAAAACCTATCACAAAGTCTATTTTACAGCAGTTATGAATCTAAAATATGAAGGCGGCGGATTCAACTTCTGTCCTGCCGCCAGCGGGACCGATGACAGACTGGATATCATTACTGTCTCAGAATTGACACGGCTTAAGGTTCTCTGCCTGCTTCCGACAGCATTCAAAGGATGGCATACCCGTTTCCGTGGAATCACTCTGGACACCTGCACAGAAGTCACGATCACCAGTGACCGCGCACTGCCTGTACATACCGACGGCGAGCCGGTCTTTCTGCAGTCTGACATCCATGTACATCTGGAAAAAGAGAAGTTACGTATTATTACGCCTTGTAAATAATTCTGTACACAGGGAGGTTATTTTATGCGTTTACTAATTGCCGGAATTATTATATTTTTCACATCGTTCTACTTTTATCTGATCTGGCCGAGGCTGTCCCACAAACAGCAGATCCGCCCATTTCTCCATACTATGTTCGCACACCGCGGATACCACTGTATTGAAAAGGGAATTCCGGAAAATTCCCTTTCTTCTTTCCGGGCTGCAATCTCACACGGATACGGAATTGAACTGGATTTACATCTGTCAACAGACGGAAAACTTGTCGTATTTCACGATGATGATCTGTCACGTATCTGCGGACGCCCGGAAGCAGTTGAGGTACTTCCGTCAAAAGAACTGCAGCGCTGCCGGTTACAGGACACCACTGAAACCATCCCTCCTTTTTTCTGAGGTACTTTCTCTGGTAGACGGGCAGGTGCCGCTTCTGATCGAACTTAAGATTCCGAAATCTTCTCTCAGTATCTGCGAAAAGACATGGGAAGCCCTGAAAAACTATAACGGTCCTTATATGGTGCAGTCCTTTAACACACTTGGCATCTGGTGGTTCCGCCGCCATGCGCCACATGTCCTGAGAGGTCAGCTTTCTTCCAATCTGACTGCAGACAATCTTCCGGAACCATGGATACTGACTTTTATTGTAAAACATCTGCTCGGCAATGTACTCGGACGTCCTGATTTTATCTCGTATAAACTCGCAGACCTTCCGAGATTTGAAGTATGGCTTTTTAAAGCACATTCTGCATCTTCCGATTGCTGTATGGACACTTCGTACACCAGATGCGTTAAAGAAAGGAACACTTTCTTACGACATGCAGATATTTGAGAAAAAGAAAATGTATTATTAATTTTGTTAATATTCCATGAACATTATTGTTGATTCAATTTTTTTCATGTTATAATGCGCTTTGAAACGAGATAAGATAATAACAAAGGCTTAAAAAGGGGGTAGTTCATATGAAAGCCATTGATAAAGCAAAGAGTTTTTTGAAGAAGTACCGTCATGCATGGGTATTATCATACTTTCTGATCTATATGCCATGGTTTGTTTACCTTGAAAAGCGCACAGATGTACGACATTATATGATACACTCTCCAATTGATAATCATATTCCGTTTATTGAATATTTTATTATCCCTTATTTGTTGTGGTTCATATTCATTGCTGTGACTGTGGCTTATTTCCTGATTAAGGATAAATGGGGATTTACAGACTATGTGCTTTTTTATTTTCAGGTATGACAATCTTCCTGATCATATGTACGGTCTTTCCAAATGCATTAAATTTAAGACCAACTGTATTTCCACGAGACAATATGTTTACCGATATGGTAAAAGTTCTGTATAAAACAGATACACCGACGAACGTGCTTCCAAGCATCCATGTATTCAACTCTATCGGTGCAGGCATTGCCATCTCACATAGTAATGATCTGAAAAAGCACAGATGGATCCAGATCAGTGCCTATATTCTGGCAACGCTCATTATCCTGTCCACAATGTTCTTAAAACAGCATTCCGTGACGGACGTGATCGCAGCGGTTACGATGGCATGTATTATTTATCCATTCGTGTATGTGACAGCGGATAAGACGGCGCCGAAGCTTTCTCAGCAGCCGACGTAATATGAATAATTATGAATCATATAGAAAGATGCAGGTAACTGTTATATAACTGACAGTTATCTGCATCATTTTTAATTTCCATTGATTTTTCCGATCACTACCGTTCAATCCCCGCATACCCTGTATACTTTTCAAACGCCGACGGAATCGAATACTCCTTCCTGATCTCCTCCGGATGAATAAACAGAAATCCTTTCTCATTCGTCTTCTCCAGTTCATCTACGATCACCTCATATCCTGTCATATGCCATTCGATATGACTGAAGATATGCTTTGCTTCCGGAAGTTCCTGCACACGGACCGGCATCAGACCGATCGTCTTGCTGTACTCCGTAACTTCGTCCATCGAAAGCTTACCTTCCACATTCGGGAATTCATACAATCCTGCAAGCAGTCCTTTTGCCGGACGCTTCCGGATCGCAATCCGCTTACCGTCTTTGAATATCAGAATGGTTCTTTCTTCGATCTTTCTGGTTTTTCGCCTTTTTCTTTACCGGTATCTCTGCCGTTAGATTCTCCTTGCACGCAATACAATATTCTTTTACCGGACATTCCTCACATTTCGGTTCTCCGTTCGGCACACACACGATTGCTCCCAGCTCGATCAGTCCCTGATTGAAATCACTGGCAGCATCGGATGGTATCACCTGTTCCAGTGTGTTTTCAATCTTCCTACGGACACTCTGCTTCATGATATCTTCATAACTTCCGGTGATCCTGGAAATCACCCGGAGTACGTTACCATCCACTGCCGGCTTCGGGATTCCGTATGCAAATGCGCTGATAGCCCCCGCCGTGTAATTGCCGATTCCTTTCAATTGCAGAATTTCTTCATAATTATCCGGAAATATGCCTTCATGATCAACCATGATCTGCTGTGCTGCCTTCTGCATATTCCTGACACGGTTATAATATCCAAGACCTTCCCATAGCTTCAAGAGTTTATCCTCTTCTGCTTCCGCGAGATCTTTCACTGTCGGAAGTGCTTTTAAAAACGCGGTCGTAATATCCTTTTCACAGCTTCCACCCTTGTCTGCTGCAGCATAATCTCGGATATCCACACCCGGTATGCGTCCGGGTTATGACGCCACGGAAGGTCTCTTTTCATTCTCGCGGTACCAGTCCACTAGAGGTTGTACGATCTTAACAAGGTCTTCATCTTTTTTTGCTGTATTTTCATTTCTATTGCTTCCCATTTATTTTACTTTCTCGAACATATGATTCATTATAACTTATCATTCTATACAACGTCAAAGCCCTTTTCCTGGAAATGTCGTCCCGATATCGACATCCTCAGGAAAAGGGCTTTAAGAGAAGGGAATGTGGCTGATCCCTGCCACTAACAATATTATCGTTTGATATTATTATATTCCTGTTTCCTTTATATTTCCAATTGTTTATTCTCATATACTTATAGAAAGATTCTATATACTTTTTTAAGCTGATTCTTATTTCTTTGTTCTATAGAGGTTATCTATTCCAGCTGTCTTTTATCGGTAAAAAGCAATTGGAAAATTTAATTAGAAAAGTCTATACTATTCATAGAAAATAAATATGAATATTTAGGAGGTATTCGGTATGTCAATTACAGCTGAAACAGCGAAAGCGCATGCAAATGATCCTGCCGTATTATGCTGTAGAGCAGAGGGCGGAATTACAATCGAACCGGCAAACTTAGAGGATCCGGCAATCTTCGATGAATTAGTAGATTCAGGTCTTTTAAATCTTGACGGATGTCTGAAGATCGGACAGGTTCTTGGGGCCAAAAATTAACAAAAACAAGTGATTCCCTCTGTCCACTGACAGCAGATAACGTAGAAGGATTCAAATCAGATGACGATTTAGCAGCAGAAGAAGCTCCTGCTGAAGAGGAAGCTCCTACCGAAGCCGCACCTGTTGCAAGCGTTCAGGGTGCTGTTACTACAATTAAACATGGTAAAGTAGTCATCTCTATCAAAGAAGGAAAAGATATCTATCTTGAACTTCCTATCTAATTTGAAGAGAACCTATGAAAGTATACGAATAGCAAAAGGGCAGATATCATTATACAGTATACTGCCTTTTATTTCCGCTCCCTAACAGGATACTCTCTATTCTTCTCTGTCCGCTGCTTCTTCAACTTCTTCCGTCCAGTTCATTCTTCCGTAACGCAATGTCACTGTATAGATCTCTTTCTGTAATTTCACAGATAATTGATTCTTGCGGATTCTCCATTTCCAGTTCGTTCCGACCGTTGACGGTGTATTCATACGGCACTTGTTATCAAGACCCAGGTAATCCTGCATCGGGATCACGCACCATTTTGCGGCACTTCTCATGATCAGGCTGATCAACGACTTATTCAGTTCTGCTTCCGGTGTGTAAGTATCACAGAGATACTCGCGGGTCAGCTTCTGCTCATCCTTACTGATGCTTCCCCACCAGCCAGCAAGTGTCTCATTGTCATGTGTTCCTGTATAAGCAACACTGTTCACCGGATAGTTGTGTGGCAGATAGTCATTCGCACATCCCGAATCTCTCGAGTCAAATGCAAATTCCAGAACCTTCATACCCGGGAATCCGCTGTCCCTTACCAACTCACGTACACTGTCCGTAACATATCCAAGGTCTTCTGCGATGACTGGTTTTTCACCCAGTGTTTCTCTTACTTTCCAGAACAGATCCATGCCCGGTCCTTTTTCCCAGTGTCCGTCTACCGCCGTCTCTGCCTCGTATGGAATAGAGAAATACTCATCAAATCCACGGAAATGATCGATTCTTACCACATCGTACAGGCGGAACACATATGCCAGACGAGATATCCACCACTGATATCCTGTTTCTTTATGATATCCCCAGCGGTAGAGTGGATTTCCCCATAATTGTCCGGTTGCGGAGAATCCGTCCGGCGGACATCCTGCAACAGCAACCGGTACATTTTCCTCATCTAACTGGAACAATTCCGGATGTGCCCAGGTATCTGCGCTGTCCATTGCAACATAGATCGGGATATCACCGATGATCTGAACGCCCTTTTTTTGTTCGCATAGGTTTTTAACTGCATCCACTGTTCATAGAACTTGAACTGCATATACTGATGAAATTCAATATCGAAATACAGTTCTTCGCGATAATAATCCATCGCAGGTCCCCAGCGCAGCTTGATATCATCTGCCCACAGTTTCCATTCCACACCGTCAAATCTGTCTTTTACTGCCATGAATAATGCATAATCTGACAGCCACCAGCTGTTCTCTTTTACGAACTGCTGATGCGCTGCATTCTCATGTACATTACTTCTTTCGTAAGCTTTTCGAAGAAGGGGATAACGTCCTTCGTAAATCTTTTTATAATCAATACTCCCTTTTACTTTTCCCCAGTCTACAGCTTCACATTCTGCTTTTGTCAGAACGCCTTCTTCCACCAGTGCCTCCAGACTGATGAAATATGGATTGCCCGCAAATGTTGAAAACGACTGATACGGAGAATCTCCGTAGCTTGTAGGACCAAGCGGCAGAATCTGCCAGTAACTCTGTCCTGCTTTTTTTAGCCAATCCACAAATTCATATGCACTCTTTGAAAAACAGCCGATTCCGTATTCCGATGGAAGGCTGCTGATCGGCATGAGTATGCCTGCTGCTCTCTCGCTCATCTTTCTTTCCCTCTTCTTTTCTTATTGTTTTGATTTTCTTTCATTATAAACCGATCTGTTATACCGTTATCATAACTCCGTAATGATCCGATACGACCGGTGCATTCTTTCCGTTACAGATAACGTTCGAAGTGCGGACATCATCCTGACTGTTAAAATCTCCCATCAGCCAGATAGTTCCTTCCCGGTATTTTGGATCTTTCAATGTCTCCTGTATACATTTCCACTGATCAACAAATGGTTCTTCCTCATCATTCCACCATCCCATATGAACGGTAAAGAACCAGTCACTGCTTCCTTCCGGCTGTATACCGAGGATACGTCTCGTCTTCCAGTTCTCATAATCATCCGTCTTACTGGTCAGAAACTGCTGCACCCGTACGATTGGTTTCTTACTGAGCAACGCCATTCCTTCATCGTATTTTCCATAGCCGGTCTTGGCGCTGATCCAGGTCCATTCATAATAGATACCGCGTTTCTGCCACTGTTGATATCTCTCCGTCTACCGGGCTTACAATCTTACCGTCTGCCGGAATAATTGCGACACCGTCACCTAAGACTTTCTCAGAAAATACCGAATCCGGGACTTCACTTAACGGCACTGCCTTTCCGGTTAACGGTGCAAGAATTACTTGTGGTATATTTTTACCCTTATTCTCGTTCCCAACGAAACCTCCTCATGTTTTCTTGTTACATTTATTTATGCAATCGTTTGCGTTAATTATAGTCAGATTTTGCATGATTTTCAATGTATTTTCGTTTATAAAATGTAATTCTACCTTTTTCACAATTTAATCTTTCCTTTTTTATGCAATTCCTCTATATGCTAATGCATACGTTTGCATTGTATTTCCGCAATTCAATTGCAATATTGATTTGTTTTGCTGTAAAATATAAGAAAATCCAAAAGCTACGAAAATATAACTCTAACGGAGGTTACTTACATGGCAGTAACAATTAAAGATGTGGCTGCGCTGGCAGGTGTATCCCCTTCCACCGTATCCAGAACCTGCAAAAATAATCCGTCTATCAGCGAAGAGACAAAAGAACGTGTCAGAAAAGCTATGATAGAACTTGGATATGAACCGAATTTTCAAGCAAGCAATCTCGCTTCACAGAATTCACGTACGATCGGCATCATTCTCCCTGCTTCTGCCAAAGAAGTCTACGAGAACTCCTTCTATCTGGAGGCAGTCCAGGGAATCAGCCATTACTGTAACGGCAGGCAGTATATGACGACAATTGTAACCGGCCAGGATGAAGCTGAGATTCTTGACGCTGTCCGGTCTATGTCCCGAAGCGGCAAAGTAGACGGTTTCATCGTACTGTATTCCAAAAAGGAAGACCCTGTTATCGATTACCTCTTTAACGAAGGTCTTTTATATATTCTTATCGGAAAAGCAACACAGTACACCAATTCAGACGATCTATATTGACAATGACAATCTGCTTGCCGGCCGTGAAGCAACGGAATACCTGTACCAGCTCGGGCACCGCCGGATCGCCTACCTTGGTTCCGACAGTTCCCTGATGTTCTCTGCCGACCGCAAGGCCGGTTACCAGCTTGCACTCGCAAGCCATCAGCTTCCTGTCCGTCCGGAATACTGTGCGGAAGTAAAGAATGCATCAGAGAATAATGAAGAAGCCATACGCAGACTTCTGCTCCAGGAAGACCGCCCGACAGCAATACTGGTCAGTGATGATATCCTCGCCGTCTCTTTAGAACGAGTCTGCCTGGAAACTCATCTGTCCATCCCGGAAGATCTGTCCATCATATCTTTCAACAACTCTCTGTTTGCAAGACTGACCTCCCCGCAATTAACCTCAATTGACATCGGAGCCGGTCAGCTTGGAAGTGAAGCTGCCTCCCAGATCATCAACCACATAGAAAATCCAAATCTCCCCGCAACCAAGATCATCGTTCCCCACCATCTGATCGAACGGGACAGTTGTTGCAAAGTATAGTTTGAAATAAAAAATGGAAACATATCATGTGATATCTGTCTTACCGCACAGCGGGAGAAAGCATTTACATGACATATTTCCTTTTTTCCATTCTGTATTATAAAATCTTTGATAAAAATTCCTGCAACCGCGGATCCTTTGGATGGTCGAAGAATTCATCTGGTTTTGCCTGCTCTTTGATCTGTCCGGAATCTATAAAGATAACCCTGGAACCAACCTCCTTGGCAAATCCCATCTCGTGTGTTACCACAACCATCGTCATACCTTCTCTTGCGAGCTGTTTCATCAACTCTAGAACTTCTCCTACCATCTCCGGGTCGAGAGCCGATGTCGGTTCATCGAACAGGATCACATCCGGATCCATTGCCAGGGAACGCACGATCGCAATTCTCTGCTTCTGACCGCCGGATAACTGGGATGGATAAGAATCCGCCTTCTCGGCAAGTCCTACTCTTTCCAGAAGTTCCATTGCTCTTTTATCTGCCTCTTCCTTGCTCTTTCCAAGAAGCTTGATCGGAGCAAGCGTGATATTTTCCTTGATCGTCTTGTGCGGGAATAAATTAAAATGCTGGAACACCATTCCCATCTTCTGACGGTGCTTGTTGATATCCACATGCTTATCTGTAATATCCACACCTTCAAAATAGATATGACCCTGATCCGGAACCTCAAGAAGATTCAGAGAACGCAGGAACGTTGACTTACCGGAACCGGATGGTCCTACGACAACGACCACTTCTCCCTTGTGAATCTCTTCATTGATTCCATTCAGTGCATGAAAATCTCCGTATATCTTGTGCAGACCTTCTACTTTGATCAGCACATCATCATTCTTAGTGCTCACTGTTTCTCAACCTCCTCTCCAGTAAGCTGACAAGCTTGGTAAAGATCATTACCATTGCCAGATAGATCAGCGCAACGGCGATCAGCGGCATGAATGCATCATATGTACGGCTTCGGATAATGTCCCCGCCCTTCGTCAGATCCTGTAACGCAATATAACCGGATACAGAAGTCTCTTTCAATAAAGAAATGAATTCATTACAAAGTGTCGGAAGTACATTCTTGAATGCCTGCGGCATAATGATGTACATCATTGTCTGAGCATAATTGAATCCCAGACTTCGTCCTGCTTCAAACTGTCCGTTATCGATTGACATGATACCGGAACGGAAAATCTCTGCAACATATGCACCTGAGTTAATACCAAATGCAATGATCGCAACCAGTACCTTACTGATATCCACACTTCCGAATATGATAAAGTAAATGATCATCAGCTGTACAACAACCGGAGTCCCACGGATCACAGTCAGATATACCCTACAGATTACATTCAATATCTTTAATTTGCCGGTCTTATCATGTGTCGTACGGACAATCGCAATTAAAAATTCCCAAAAGGACACCAATCAATACCGCAAATATCGTAACGATCAGCGTAATTTCAAACCGTCCACAATATATTTCCAACGATTGTCCTCTATGAAAATTCAGAATAAATTCGCTTTTTTAATTCCTGCATGTTCTCATCCTATTCTTTTCTGATTACTTTTTTTACAATAATCATCTGATTTTCCTGTGTAATATGAATCTGAGAAATCTACCTGCTGTTTTCTTTCATCTGTAACTGTCATACCTGCTGCACCAAAATCAGCTTTTCCACTGTCTACTGCTGCGATGATAGAATCAAATTCCATATCATTGATTGTCAGTTCCATGCCAAGCTTGTCAGCAATTGCCTTCGCGAAATCAGCATCAACACCAACGATCTTGTCATTCTCATAATATTCATATGGCTCAAATGCAGCATTTGTTGCCATTACAAGTTTGCCATTGGAACGGTCAGCATCTGCCGGAGACTCATATCCTTTGTCTTCTGTTCCATCGATATAATATCCGATGATCTTGTCAAATGTTCCGTCTTCTTTCAGTTCTTTGATCGCTGCGTTGAATTTATCTTCCAGCTCTGTGTTGCCATTTTTTGAAGCACATTGCATAATCTTCTTCTACATAAGGTGTCTCGAGGATCTTCAGTCCGTCATTTGCATCTACAAATGCTTTTGCAGGCTCGTTATCAATAACAACTGCGTCAATCTTGCCTTTTACAAGTGCCTGAACTGCATCTGCACCTTTATTAAAACGTTCTACATGATCATCACCGAAATCATCAGAGCAGTAGATATCACCTGTTGTACCTGTCTGTACACCGATCTTTGCATCTTTCAGATCATCTGCGTTTTCGATTTTTTTGCTTCTTCTTTTTAGAACCACATGCTGCCATAGAGAATACGCATGCACCAACCAGCATTACACTGATAACCTTTTTTTAACTTCATAATCTTTTTCCTCCATTCTTTTCAATATGTGTATAAAAATACATATATACTTAATATATTATCATGTTTTAATCAAAAAACAAGTGGATAATTCCACATAATCGTGAAACATCCACTCGTTTTCTTATACATTTCTATGCAATTACAGTCTGAACGATCGTCCAGAGAATGATCAGCACCCCCAATACGATACGGTAATATCCGAACACTTTGAAATCATGCTGCTTGATATACCCCATCAGGAACTTGATCGCAATGACCGACAGACCAAACGATACGATACATCCCAGCATCAGAAGACCGAACTCCGCGCCTGTAAAATGGAAACCAAACTTGATCAGTTTCAGAAGACTGGCACCAAACATTGCGGGAATCGCCAGGAAGAATGTAAATTCTGCTGCCACTTCCCTTGATACACCGATCAGCAGTGCTCCGACAATCGTAGCTCCTGATCTGGATGTTCCCGGGATCAGTGCAAGCATCTGGAAGAATCCAATCCACAGCAGCATCTGGACACTGAGCTGTGAAATCTTTGTAACAGAAGGTTTCTTCCCTGCATTATGCTTCTCAACGATGATAAATAACACACCATAAACGATCAGCATGATCGCTACCGGTAATGGTTTGTAAAAGATCTCATCGAGAATATCGTTAAAAAGGTATTCCAACTATTCCTGCAGGTACTGAGCCGATCAGTACTTTGATCCACATCTGCCATGTCAGCATCTTCTGCTTATGGCTTTTTCTCGGTGAAAATGGATTCAATTTGTGGAAGTACAATACTACAACCGCCATGATCGCACCCAGCTGGATCACTACATCGAACATTTCCATAAATGCATCACTCATACTCGGCTTTAATACATTTCCCACCAGAATAAGATGTCCCGTACTGCTGACCGGAAGCCATTCCGTGATTCCCTCCACAATTCCCAAAATAATTACCTTAATAACATCTAACATGTTGCGCTCCTTTCCTTAATCCAGCACATATTTTTCTATAAATTTCGCAACGCCTTCTTCGTCATTGGACAGTGTCACATAATCTGCTGCTTCTTTCAGCGATGGAATGGCATTCTCCATTGCCACACCTGTTCCGACTTCTTTTAACATCTTCAGATCATTGTTTCCATCTCCGAATGCCATAATCTCTTCTCTTGGAATGCCAAGAACCTTCCCAAGTTCGATCATTGCCTTCCCTTTATTAACACCTGCAGCATTAATCTCCAGATTCATCGGAAGCGCACCGGTAATCTCGATTCCAGATACCTCTTCAATCTCTTTTCTGGCTGCATCACGGTCTTCTACCGATGTAAATAATGCCTGGATCTTATCTACCGGCTGATTCATCTCTTCAAACTTCGCCCTCACATCATCCACGGGTACACGCGTAGACGTAATATAATCTGCCATCGCCGATATATTCAGATACTTGTCAATTCTGGTCAGTGCCTCTTTGGATGCATATCCAATGCCATGATAGTAAATCTCTCTGAACGTATCATAACGTTCAAATATAGTCAGTATTACTTCTGCAATATCATACGCAAGAAGTTCTTCCACGATCACCTCGTTCTTCTCCATATCTATGACTCTTGCTCCATTTGCGGTAACTGCATAACGGATTTCCTGCAGTCCGATCAGCTCTTTCGGAATACCGGAAAAAGGTCTTCCTGTCGCCGGCATGACAATGATTCCCTGTTCTGCCGCTCTTTTCAGTACATCTTTCGTGTATGCGGTCAGTTCTTTATTCGTCTTCAGTAAAGTTCCATCTAATCCATGCCGATCATTCTGATCTTATTCTTCATATGTAACTAATTCCTTTCTTTCTCTTGAGAACCGGTACAGATTCTTACTGATCTTATTCTCGCCCTGTTCATAAGCCTGTTTCCCGTGATCGATCATCTTCTGAACAGTCTCTTTATTGCCTGCAGGTGCAAAAAGAACCGCATCCTTTCTCGGAATCATAATGATCAGATCATCCTCTAATTTGTCTGCACACACCTGCCAGATATGTTTGAAACATACGGAACTTGCTTCATGATGTCCGTCTGCCACAATTCCAAATCCTCCGTACCAGGTATTCGCAACTACAAATTCTACATCTCTGTTCAGATTTTCACAAGACTTATGATACAATTCTATGATATCACATTCCGGTGGAAGCATATTGTCTTTTAATATCTCATATGCATCTTCGGCCCTTTTGATTGCAAATACAACATTCAAATCCCCAAGAAAATCTAATTACCGGAGCATCTTTTTTGGAAAAAGTGTTTTGCCGTTCAATGCATGTGAATCTGTAAGCTCTGTTTTTACCCACGGATAGATCTTATCACAGATATTTTCATATTTATAATTTTCTTCTTCATATTTTTTCATATTAAATATTCCTCTCTCACTTAGACATTCTCATTATTTATTTTATACACAAATCTCCTCTATGTAAACCTTTTCCGGATTTGTTTATATAAAGTTTTAAATAGCTTTAATCTGTCGAAAGAAACAAAAAATCTTCTGTCTCTTCTTATGTTTCCGGTCAAAAATTTTCGCTTTATCTTATGTTTTAGTAGTATAATAGATATGCATTCGCGAAAAGGGTAAAGGATATGTTTATGATAAGTATGAAAAACGAAACGAGCATTACGATCGGCTTTGGCAATTACCATCTGTACCGTAACAATTGCTTCTGTTAATACTCCAGTATATTCGGCACCTTCCACAGATGAATTGGAAAGTACCACCTCTGGTTTAAAAGGTGAGTTAAATGATTTGAACAGCCAGTTATCTTCCTTAAGTAAGGAACTGGACAATACTTCAAGCCAGATTGAGGATTTATCTGCTAAGGTTGAAAAATCCAAGCTGGATCTCGCTTCTGCGCAGCTTGATGAAGAAGCGCAGTATGATTCGATGAAAGACCGAATCAAATTCATGTATGAAGGCGGCGGCGCATCTCTGGTTCAGATTCTTCTTACTTCAGAAAGTATGGGAGATTTCCTGAACAAGGCTGAATATGTTGCCACTATTAGTCAGTATGATCGAAAGATGCTGGAAGAATTACAGCAGGTTCGCAGTAATGTAGAACAGAAACAGAATGACCTGGAACAGCAGCAAAGCAAGCTTTCCGGCCTTCAGGAGACATTAACCAGCAAGCGTGATGAATTAAATTCAAAAATTTCATCTACTTCCGGGGAACTGGCAGATTATCAGGCACAATTAGACCGTGCCAAAGCTGCTGAGGAAGCATTAAAGCTTGCACAGAACGATGAAGTCTCAGGATCTGTAAAGGCAGATGACACAAAAAAGTACTGAGACAAGCAACACTAATACCAATACGAATAACGCGAATAAAAATAATCAGACAGCATCAACAAATACAAATAACACAATAAGAACAACACTACCAACACCAATACCAACACTAATTCTCCAACTATTAATAATGGTAATTCAACTCCGGCTTCAACCACAGATGTTGCCCTGTTAGCGGCAATTCTCCAGTGTGAAGCAGGCAGTTATGATGGAATGTTAGCCGTTGCAACTGTTATAATGAACCGTGTGGCAAGTCCGGCATATCCGAACAATCTGCGCGCAGTCATTTACCAGTCCGGTCAGTTTGCCCCAAGCCTGGAACGGTTCATTGAACCGTGTTCTCAGCAAAGGTGCTTCCTCAACTGCTTATTCTGTTG